>Ga0210036_1000995_pt1 | contig 32465 bp, 29 predicted proteins | sample CryGeymeta201515_FD_185469 | JGI IMG/M metagenome (GOLD analysis project Ga0210036, IMG submission 185469) | Groundwater microbial communities from Crystal Geyser aquifers in Utah, USA - Crystal Geyser metaG 2015-15 (SPAdes) (version 2) | ecosystem: Environmental > Aquatic > Deep subsurface >...
AAATATCAAAAGATTCCCCGAAGATTTTATGTTTCAATTAGGCAAAAAAGAAATCGATCAGATGGTATCACAAACTGTGATACCATCAAAAAGTTATTTCGGCTTAACGGAAGAAGAAATAAAAATTGTAGATTTAAAAGTCCCCTCTCGAGAGGGGATTTAGGGGTGTGTAAAAAAGAGCAAGAATATGATTAAGATTAAGAATTATTAAAAACACACCCCCGACCCCTCTGTAGAGGGGAGAAAAGCAAAAGTAAAAAAGGAGAGAGAGTATTATGAAAAAAGAATTGGTAGAAGAATTATTCCAAAGATTTGAACACGCATGTTATATCTTGGAAGGAGTTGAATGTTGGAGCGCAAGAGAAATGCAGGAAATATTTGGTTATACCGAATGGAGAAACTTTCTAAAGGTAGTTGATAAGGCAAAAATATCCTGCGAAAACAGTAGTGAATCGGTTCCCGACCATTTTGTTGAAGTCAACAAAATGGTTTCAATAGGCAGTAAAGCAGAAAGACCTGTTGAAGATATCGCGCTCACAAGATATGCGTGTTATCTTGTTGCACAAAACGGCGATCCCGCAAAACCCGAAGTAGCATTTGCGCAAACGTACTTTGCGGTGCAAACCCGCAAACAAGAAATTATTGAAAAACGATTGCTTGATGTTGCCCGCGTTACTGCGCGTGAAAAACTTTCTCACTCAGAGAAGAAACTTTCCGGCATTATTTACGAAAGAGGCGTTGACGAAAAAGGATTTGCTATTATTCGTTCAAAGGGAGATCAAGCGCTTTTCGGCGGATTGAACACCCAAAGAATGAAAGATAAATTAGCCGTTCCTTCCGGAAAACCATTGGCTGATTTTTTACCAACACTAACTATAAAAGCAAAAGATTTTGCAACGGAATTAACCAGTCACAATGTAGTTGAAAAAGATTTACAGGGACATGAACAAATTACCAACGAACATGTGGATAATAATTTAGCAGTTAGAAAAATGTTAAAAGAACGCGGTGTTCAGCCGGAGAATCTTCCTCCCGCCGAAGATGTTAAAAAAGTAGAAAGAAAAATTAAAAGCGAGGAAAAAAATATTCTGAAAGAAACAAAGAACTCAAAAAAGAAAAAGTAAAATTGTAAGGTGATTTAAGTCCCCTCTCGAGAGGGGATTTAGGGGTGTGTAAGGATTAGGATTAAGAGTATGATTAAGATTAGGTTCTTAGAAAATTGCTATTGATAACATGTTAACGATAATTAAATATCGAATATTGAACAAGGAATAGTGAATTTCGAAGTGAATGCAATTAGTATCTCATCCGCCGCCGCGGATCATAATTCGAAATTTCTTGTTCGATATTCATTATTCCTTTTGGGTTCTGGCTTGACCATGTTAGAAATTATTAACAACACCCCCCCGGTCCCTCTGCAGAGGGGAGAAACGCAATATTTTATAAAAAGAGGAGATAAAAATGAGACGCAAAATAATTCCCTACAATCCGCAGTTAAAAGAAAAAGCCCGTCACTTACGCAACAACAGCACCTTTACTGAAATTATGTTGTGGAATTATTTAAAGAACAAACAAGTAAAAGGGTATGATTTTCACCGGCAAAAACCGCTCGGTAATTTTCTCGTTGATTTCTTTTGCAACGAGCTAATGCTTGCAATAGAAGTTGACGGCGAAAGTCACCACGGAAATGAACAACACGATAAAGAAAGACAAAAGAAGATAGAACAATTTGGCATTAGCTTTTTACGGTTTGATGACATGGAAGTCCGACACAGCTTAGAGGGTGTGTTGCAGAAAATTGAAGCGTGGATTGAGAGCTATGAAACAACACACCCCCAACCCCTCTCAAGAGGGGAGGAAAACAAACTCAGATAAAAAATTAGAATTTAAAAGTCCCCTCTTGAGAGGGGATTTAGGGGTGTGTAAAAAAGTTGCAAGAAATATTATTTCCTCAGCACACCTTCAACTTCTATTTGTTTGAAAATATCTCTGAGCGATTCGAGATAAATCTCTTCTATTTTTACTTCCGCAGGATAAAAGGGATAAACAAACAGAAAAAGAAAATGCTGCCACTTGGAAAGAGAAGCGCTTCGGGTGTAAGAAGCCAATTGTTTTCCCGAAGCGTTTGAAACTTCCGCGGTCACGATATAATCCCAAGAAAAACCTGCGGGAATTAGTGTCGCTGTTCCATACGAAAGAAGATCGGCAAGAAAATGTTTTGCAAATGAATTCTCTCTTTTAAAAGTGATGTGAATGGTAAAATTAGTTGCTGTTTTCAAACTATCGCGCGTACGGCGGCGCGGCACATCATCAACATCATTTTCGTTATCGGTAAAAGTTGTGAACGATTGAATGTTGGAAATCTCTTTCATCGCTTCACCGAAGATATCGCGGAATCCACGGCGCGGCTGTACGATCTTCGGAACAACATCGAATCCTTTTTCTTGCACAAGATGTGAGAAATAAAAATAAACAGTTACGGGAACGGCATCGGATCTTTTTACGGCGCTTGCTTTGTACGCTCCTTCAATATCGGAACGAAATGAGATACAACCATTGAATCCTGCGATCAAAAGAGTCAACAGTAAAATACGAAGCGGACTAATAAAGTTTTTCATAACAGTTCTCATTTAGGTTATTTCATGAATTTGTGGAAAGTTTACTTTTTACAGACAAAAAGTACAACATTATAAGGATTCAATAATGCTATATAAATTTAGTTAGGAAAATTTTGATTTTATCATTTTTTTATTAGTTTTGAACTGTCTTTACTTTAAAATAGACTTACTAAAATGTTTACTCAAGAAAACTTAGATCAATATATCGTAAAACAAGTGATTGTTGAGGTAAGACACCCATTTAATTTGTTATTTAGGACCGAGGCTAGAAAGTCCTTAAATAAATTTGTAGATGATGTCGAAAAGATCAACATAACTGGAAACGACGATTCTTTTGCATTTGTCAATGAGAAAAAGTATTTTAAGTTCGTTGCTAATTTAGATCACTTTGGAATGACGGTTGAAAACGCTGAAAGCATTGAAACCGCAGAGCAATTAATTAAGAAGTATCTTTTGCCAATTTCAACAGAACTAGGTTCTAAAACTTGTTATAGGTTTGGTGTAAGAGTTGTTTACCTTTACTCGTTCAAGGATTCCTTTGATAATTTAGTTGAAATATATAAAAAAGTTTTCTACAAACAACCAAATCTATTTTCTACAATAGGAAATATTAAAGACGTTGGAATTATTGGTTTAACATTACAAGATAATAATGGCTTAGGTATTAATCTAAGCATTGGGCCCTTTAAAAAGGAAGAGGTAAAAGCCAAAATATCCAATTTCAAGACATATGATGATATAACACCTTCATCACTTATGTTAGATTTAGATATCTTTAAAAATGAAAAAAGCAATTTAACTTTTTCTTCTACATTACATAGCTTTCTAGAACAATCTAGAATAAAAGCTGTTCAGTTTAGAGAAGAACTATTTTCGGTGAAAGAATAAAGAAATGGAAGCGATTGTTAAAGACTTGAAATATGATTTTGTAAATGGAACCACACTTGCACTTCCAGTAGGAGATTCAAAATCATTTGAAACTTTTTTATCAGGATCGGTTACAGGAGGTATACAATCTTTTTTTTATCCAAAATCAATAACAAACCTAGCAGAATCTTCTGAAAACTACTTTCTTCCTCATGCAAAAACTGAATCCCAGTTCCATAAACTAATCGCTTTATTAGAAGGGGAGGTAGAAAAAATTGAAAACAATTATGGTCTTGTTTCAATAGAAAAAAATGGAGTTTTTGAGGAAAGAATTTTTAGTCTGGATCGGTTAAAAAATATAAATGCAAATTATGTTGGTGCCAAAATAATTATCTCCATAACTGAGGAAAAGAATTCCATCATCACTACAATTGAAAAATCGAGCGAAGAAAAACCTCTATGGGCTTCTCCAGATGAGGAAATAATTAGATTACTTCACCAACTAAAAAAAAAATAGTTTGAGAAGTGAAAATCACTCTCTATTTATTGAATGTTGGCCATGGAGATAGCTTTGTTCTCAAATATGAAGAAGGAAATGTTGAAAAATGGGGTATAATCGACTGTCACAAACCCAACCCAAACACAATATCACCTACCCTGCAATTGTTAATTGACAACAATGTTACCAACCTTGAGTTTATTTGTCTAACACATCCTGATTATGATCATTTTTCAGGCCTCGAAGAGATATTAAAATACTTCTTAGAGAAACAAAGCGCTGTATTTAAATTCTATGAATATGGGATTCACCAATCAGAAATTACCGCAACTCTGAGCTCCAAAAGAAAAATGAATGCTTTTAAGAAGCTATATCATTTAATGTGCGAACTATCTCAAATGAACAAATTAGAGTGTATATCATTATCTGTAGAGCACAACATTTTTACAACAGATAATCTTACCATTATTTCACTTGGTCCATATGGAAAAGATTTAATGAATTTTAGTAAACAAGCAGACCGTAGGTTACAAGAATACGAGTTAAACAAAATGTTCACAGAGCCTGATAAAAACCTATTGTCAATTGTTATTGGTATAAAGTCTCAATCTTCAAATATTATTTTATGTAGCGACGCGACAACAAAAAACATTGAATATTCGTTACAAAAATGGAGGAACAAATTTAGTAGTAATTATAAGTTTGATTTTATCAAGGTTTCTCATCACGGATCAAAGACAAACCACCATGCTGGTCTATTTAAGGATTTTTCGAATCATTCAAAATCCTTTGCAGGTATCTCTGCAGGCAATCATTATAATTTACCGAATAAAGAAGTTGTTTATGATATAATTGGGCAAAAAGTACTGCTGTACTCGACAAATTATTCAGGTGATTTAAAAAATATGTTCTCTTTCCCCGAAAACAACTCCATTCTTGCGGGAATTAAAGACTATAAAATAGAAGAGGGATTAAACCAAGTTTCTGATTTAATTCCTTCCTTGACGCCCCTACACGGCACTATATCGTTTATTGATGATGGACAAAACATTAGTATTCAGACCGAGTATCAACACGATCCAATTAACACATACTTAAAACCATAAGTGTTTGGGTACACAACAGATAATTTATATATTAAATATAAATTATCGAATATCCACCTTTTGTATGTTCGATTTGTTGCCCCTTTAAATCCCCTATTTCAAATTTTGCATTTCTTCTTCTGTTGCTTTTTTAAAACTGACCGCAGTTCCGCCGCCGGGTGCAAGTGAAAGTTTTAACGAAGCTTTTGAACCAACCATTTTTTTTAAGATAACGTACGCCATCGGATTTTTGTCCCAGTCGGCATCCGGCGCATCGGCATAAATAGTTGCAATGTAATCGGTGTTATCATCTAAAAAAGAAAGCGGAATATTTAGTGTTCGCGCATTCTCATCGGTGATAGCGCCAACGAACCAATCATCTTTTCCTTTAGCTTTTCGTGCAACGGCTAGATAATCTCCCGGTTCGGCAAGTAAATATTTTGAATCGTCCCAATCCACAGCAACATCCTCGATGAATTGAAAAGCGTCCAAATATTTTTCATAACTTTCCGGAAGATCAGCAGCCATTTGCAGCGGGCTGTACATGGTAAGATAAAGCGCAAGCTGTTTTGCAAGCGTTGTGTGTACGCGTTCTTTTTTATTCTTATCGTAATAACTCATTTTAATTTCAAAAATGCCGGGAGTATAATCCATCGGTCCGCCCATTAGTCTTGTAAAGGGAAGAATTGTTTCGTGTTCGGGAGCGTTACCGATACTCCACGCATTGTATTCATTTCCACGCGCAGCTTCGCAGGCAAGCCAATTGGGATAGGTGCGGTGCAATCCGGTTGGGCGAACCGGCTCGTGAGCATCGAGCATAATTTTATTTTGTGCGGTTTTTTCTGCTACGTGTATGTAATGATTTACCATCCACTGCCCATCATGATGTTCACCGCGCGGAATAATTCTCCCGACGTATCCGGTTTTAACAGCATCGTAACCATTCTCTTTCATAAAGCGAAACGCTTCATCCATTCGTCTTTCATAGTTTGTAGCCGATGCGGAAGTTTCGTGGTGCATTATCAGTTTAACATTTTTTGATGCGGCGTAGCGTTTTAATTCCTGCACATCAAAATCGGGATAAGGAGTAACGAAATCGAAAACTTCTTCTTTCCATTTTCCCCACCAATCTTCCCATCCGATATCCCAGCCTTCAACAAGCACTCCAGGAAATCCATGTTCAGCGGCAAAATCGATATAGCGCTTTACTCTTGCGGTATTTGCTGAATGTTTTCCGTTCGGTTTTAAATTATTCCAGTCGGTATCTTTTAATTTTAAATTTGTTGTATCAGCATAATTCCATGTACCGTAACCTACGTGCATTTCCCACCAAACGCCAATATACTTTTGCGGTTTTATCCACTCGGTATTTCCAATTGCGTTTGGTTCATTCAAATTTAAAATTAATTTTGAAGCAAGAATATCAACGGCACGGTCACTTACCACAATTGTGCGCCAGGGAGTTTTTGCCGGAGTTTGCAAATAAGCTTTGTTGCCCAACGGATCATCAACAAGCGCGGCGTTAAATGTTAGCGTTTCTTTATTCAGAATTAAATCCATGGCAGGATAATTTACCAAAGCAGCTTCGTGAATGTTTATATAAATACTGTCTGCCGTTTTCATCATCAATGGAGTTTGTACTGCAGAGACACCGATAGGTGCGTGTGCGGAAAGTTCTGCAGCATATTTTCCGGCAGTTGCGTTAATCTCGCTTAAAGTTGAAGTAGTGTATTCGTATTCGTTCGTATCAAAATCGCCGGGAATCCAAAAGGCTTTATGATTCCCTGCCATTCTAAATTCCGTAAGTTCGTCTGAAACAATAAAATATTGAAATGCTTTTGAAGCCGGAAATTCATATCGGAATCCGAGACCGTCATCAAACACTCGGAAGGTTAGAACAAATGTTCTATCCGAAATATTTTTTTGCGCAAGAGTGATGCGCAGTTGCTTGTAATAATTTTTTATCGTTTTTACTTCGCCCCAAACAGGATTCCATGATTCATCGAACGTTTGCGTATCAACTTTTATAATCTCAAAATTTTTATCAAACGAAGGGGCATCTTTTAACATTATTCCCAAAGCGCTTGGCTTTATTATTTGCTTTCCTTTAAAGCTTAGCTGATAGAAAAGTTTTCCTTCGGCGGTAAGATTGAATGAAAGAGAGAGATTTCCATTCGGTGAAAAAATTGTTTGCGGAAGAAGGGAACCAAGAAAAAGGAGAAAGAAAGTAAAAATCATTTTTTTCATAAAAGCTGCACTCGCTATTTTTTTGAAAAGAAAATTATTTCAAACGAATATTAAAATATAGCAACAAAGCAGATTTATGGAAAATGAAATACAAAGGAGTTCTGAAAGCTAAACAGACGATTTTGCTAATAAATCGAAAAAACACTTAACTTTTTAATATTAATATGATATCATTGTGATAGCAAAAATAAAGGAGTTCAAAAATGGAAACCATTACCGAAAAATCCGCAAAAAAAGTGAACGGATTTGTTGTTCTTTTTTTAGTTGTTGCTCTACTGGCACTTAATATTTACCTATTGTCTTTAGTGATAAAGAACGAAGACCCTGCCTTCCTCTGGATATTTATTCCCGGAATGCTTCTCTTTTTTATTATGTTCGGGAGTTTTACGGTTGTACAGCCGAATGATTCACGTGTTTTGGTTTTCTTCGGAAAATATATCGGAACAATACGCGAATCAGGATTTTGGGCAGTTAATCCTTTTACTGAAAAAAGGAAAGTCTCGCTGCGTATTCACAATTTTAACAGCGACAAAATTAAAGTGAATGATCTTCACGGAAACCCGATTGAAATTGCGGCGGTTATTGTATGGCGGGTTGTTGATTCCGCCCGCGCCGTGTTTGATGTACAAAATTATGAGGGCTTCATCGCCATCCAAAGTGAAACTGCGATACGCGGACTTTCTTCGGAATACGCTTATGATTCATCAGATGAAACAGAGTCGCTCCGCGGCAATCAATTAGCGATTTCCGAAAATATGAAAAAGCAGTTGCAGCAAAGGCTGCAAATTGCAGGTGTTGAAGTGATGGAATCGCGCATCACCCATTTAGCTTATGCGCCGGAAATTGCACAGGCAATGCTTCGCCGCCAGCAAGCAACAGCGGTTGTAGCAGCAAGAGCAAAAATTGTTGAGGGCGCTGTCGGTATGGTTGATATGGCGTTAAAAGCTTTAAGCGAACAGCATATCGTTACGCTTGACGAAGATAAAAAAGCAACAATGGTGAACAATCTTTTGGTTGCGCTCGTTTCTGAAACGCAAGCTCAACCGGTTATTAATACGGGAACGTTGTATCAATAAATTATAGTACACTGTTTGTAATAAACGGTCTTAATCATAATCATGTTCTTAATCTTACTCATTTTGATTTGAAATTTAATTAGATTCTGCCAAAGATTAGCGAGTATGAAAAAGATTACGATTATGATTAAGAAAGAAAAAATTCTTTTAAAGGATTTAAAATGAAAGAACTAAGTGAATATTTAAATCAACCGTTACGGTTAAAACAAGTTTCATTTTTTAAAAGATACTATGAATTAAAAACTACTGAAGAAGTTATCGGCACAATGCAGATCCGCGGATTCTTCGGCAATTCCGCGGAAGTAACTTTTGGCGATAAAAAGTGGGAGATTTATAAACCGAGTATCTGGAAAAGTAATTGGCATATAAGAGAATCGGGCTACGAGAATTCCTTTGCTCACTTTGAACGAAAACTTTTCCGCAAAGCTAATTTTGTCTTTCTTCCGGTTGGAGAAAAAGTACAAATTGTTTTCTTTCCGTTTAAAGCCAAAATTGAAATTCAAACCGAAGATAAAAATTGCTTAATTCGGATGGCAACAAAATTTGCATGGACGGACAGCGCTGAAATAACCATCACCGCCAAATCGCCGTTAGTTAATAAATATCCGTGGCTCATCATGCTTGCCAAACTCGTAGCAATTGAAAGGAAACAATCAAGAGCGGTAACCGTGCCAACTATGTTTGGCGGATTTTAAAAGATTATTCAAAAAAATAGTTAGCAAGAACTACAAATGGCAGAAAAGAAAAAATTTCTTTTAAGAATAGACGATAAAATTTATGCCGCCCTGGAAAAATGGGCGGCGGATGATTTGCGAAGCATCAATGCACAGATCGAATTTTTGTTAAAAGATACGCTTGCAAAGGCGGACAGAACAATAGAAAACAAACCGTCCTCAGCTACCCCCATCTCAACGAACGAATAACTCTATTCCTTTCATTATTTATCTTCCAAATATTCACTTCTCATTAATTGGAAAAAGCAACTTGATCGTCTTCTTGATATTGATAAAGTTAAATCAACTTATTCCTTTTTTTCTTACTTTAACAGTAGAATTTTTAATCTCTTTACTGGCATATAACTTGAACTTTTCAAATCAATTTAATATTGAGGTTTTTATGATAAAAGGAACGGTTCTCATTAACTCTGAAACTTGCAAAGGCTGCGAGTTGTGTATTGTTGCCTGTCCGCAAGGAAGTCTTTCCCTCTCTCAAAAAATAAATCTGCGCGGCTACCGGTATGTTGAGCTTTCCCAAGACAATTGCACCGGCTGCACAAACTGCGCTATCGTTTGCCCCGATGCGGCAATAACTGTTTACCGGCAATCAAAACAACAATATAAAAAAGCTGTATAACAATTTTGAAAGAAACCATGCCAACACAAAAATCAGAAATTCGTTTAATGAAGGGGAATGAAGCATTAGCCGAAGCCGCCATCCGCGCCGGTCTTGATGCTTATTTCGGTTACCCGATAACTCCGCAATCGGAAGTGTTAGAATATTTAACCGAACAAATTCCCAAAAGACACGGCTTGGTGTTGCAAGCCGAAAGTGAAGTTGCTTCAATCAATATGGTTTACGGCGCTGCCGGTGCGGGCGCAAGAGTGATGACCTCTTCATCTTCACCGGGAATTAGTTTAATGCAGGAAGGAATTTCTTACATCGCTGCGGCTGAACTTCCCTGCTTAATTGTGAATGTTGTTCGCGGCGGTCCGGGTTTGGGAACGATTCAACCTTCGCAGGGAGATTATTTCCAGGCAACGAAAGGCGGCGGACACGGCGATTACCGTTTAATTGTTCTTGCGCCTGCTTCCGTTCAAGAAATGTGTGATTTTGTTTTTGATGCTTTTAAACTTGCTGAAAAATACCGCACTCCCGCAATGATTTTATCAGACGGCGCTCTCGGACAAATGATGGAGAAAGTTGAATTTCCTGAAGAGGGTTCGCTTCCCCATCAAGTTCCTACCTGGGCTACGACCGGCAAAAAAGGAAGGGAAAGAAATTTTATTACTTCGCTTCATATTGAACCTGAAAAAATGGAAATGATAAATCTCCATCTTCAAGAAAAATATAAAGAGATTGAGAAAAATGAAGTCCGTTATGAAACCTTTAATATTGATGATGCAGAAATAGTTTTGGTCGCTTTCGGATTACCGGCGCGCATCTGCCAAAAAGCGATGGAGCTTGCACGCGATAAAGGGATTAAAGTCGGCTTAGTTCGACCGATTACTTTATTCCCTTTTCCTAAAAAAATTCTTTCAGACATTTCAAAAAAGGTCAACAATTTTCTTGTAATTGAATTGAACGCCGGACAAATGGTTGAAGACGTAATGCTTGCCGCAAACGGCAGATGCCCTGTTCACTTTAAAGGAAGAATGGGCGGAATGATCATTCAGCCGGAAGATATTCTGGAAGAAATTGAAAAAATTGTTGAACAACCAATTATGCAAGAATAGGAGAAATTATGCAGCAAGAAATTTTATTAGACGGAATGGAATGTGTTTATCAAAAACCTGCAACCTTAACCGATGATTATCTTCACTATTGCCCGGGATGCGGACACGCAGTCGCACACAAAATTCTTATGGAAGTGGTTCAAGAGATGGACATTCAAGAAGATATTGTTGGCGTTGCGCCTGTGGGTTGTTCGGTCTTCGCTTACAACTATATGAACATTGATATGCAGGAAGCCGCTCACGGAAGAGCCAGCGCAGTGGCTACGGGAATTAAAAGAGTGCTTCCCGAAAAATATGTTTTTTCCTATCAAGGCGATGGAGACTTAGCCGCCATAGGAACGGCTGAAACGATTCATACGGTAAACCGCGGCGAAAACATTTTAATTGTTTTCATCAACAACGGAATTTACGGAATGACCGGCGGGCAAATGGCGCCGACATCTTTGCTCGGTCAAAAAACTTCTACTTCGCCTTATGGCAGAGACGTTGAACATAACGGGTATCCGCTAAAAATAACAGATTTGGTTGCTCAACTTCCCGGCGCATATTATGTTACCAGGCAGGCGGTGCATACGCCGAACACCGTGCGAAAATTTAAGAAAGCTGTAAAGAATGCTTTTGAATATCAGAAATTAAAAAAAGGAACGTGTTTTATTGAAGTAGTTTCTAACTGCCCGAGCGGTTGGAAAATAACTCCCAAAGAGACGATTCAATATCTTGAAGAAAAGATGTTTCCATTTTATCCGCTCGGAGATTTGAAAGTCCCCGGGCAATCTAAAAATTAAATTTCGAGGAAAAAATGTTTACAACTGATGAAATTATTATTGCGGGATTTGGCGGGCAAGGCGTTCTTTCGATGGGAAAAATTCTTGCCTACTCGGCAATTTATGAAAACAAAGAAACAAGCTGGATGCCGTCTTACGGACCGGAAATGCGCGGCGGAACGGCAAATTGTATCACAATCATTTCAGAAAAAAAAATTAGTTCTCCGATCGTTTCAAAATTTGATTCAGCCATCATTCTCAACCAACCTTCACTGGATAAATTTGAAAAACACGTTAAGCCGCACGGAGTTCTTTTTTACGAAGCGTCAACCATCATCAAACCTCCAACGCGTGAAAATGTTTTGGTTTACAAAATTTCTGCTATTGAAGAAGCGAATAAAATGGGGAAGAAACAAATTTCAAACATGATTATGCTCGGCGCTTTTTTAGAAATAAAACCGCTTGTAAAAATAGAAAGCGTTTTAGCGGCGCTTAAAAAAGTTTTGCCCGAACGGCATCATCATTTACTTCCTGTGAACGAACAAGCTTTATTAAGGGGAAAAGAATTGATCGAACTTAATTATCATGTGTCTGTTTAATAAATAAAACAGGGGACCACTATAATGGTTGAACATAATGTAAAATGCGACCACACGTGCCGGGACTCGTGTGTGATGCTTAATGAAGCGCTCAGGAGAGAGACTGCTTCCGTCCGTTTTTACGAAAGCGTTTATGACGATTGCAATGCGCCTGAAGTGAAAAACTTTTTAGGCGACATTGTTGAAGAACGGAGGATGCATATTTTAAAAATAATTCAGAAGCTGAATGAACTGCGAGCTAAATCGCAGGCAATGGATGGAATTGCAAATAGCTTTTCTTGATGAAGAACGATGTACTTTCTTCCGGACTTATTCTTCGTTGAACGGATTCTCCAACTTTTAAAAAGCATCTTGATACGCATGAGTTGGCGTGCTTCTCCAATCATTTAACTTGAGCCTTCCCTTGCTAAACAGGTGAGGTTTGTACAAGGGTCAATACTACTGGAATCAATTTTTTATTTACATTGATTAATCTAACTACTGCGAGCTGGTAGTCTGTGTCATGTATCCAGTAACACCCTGTTCTGTTTAATGCTTTCTTTTTCTCCAGAGGAACTTGTTGATGGAACTACGTTTTTCCCAAAACGACGCTTTGGAAAAAGCTCCCTGACCGTCACATTGCCGGCAGAGGGGCAGGTAAAAAAGGAGAAAATGAATACTGAATATCTAACAAGAAATTTCGAATGATAAACGAAAAAATCATTCCGATAAATTGCGACGATTTTGTCTGCCATTCCCGCTTTAACGGTATTTATTCGTGCAGCACAAACCATTTATGGTTGTGCGGGATTACTTTTTCGATGATCGTTAACCTGGTATCAATTTTTTTGTTTTAATGGATATTTCTCATTCATAAACTTTTCTGTTTGGGTGTGAAGGGAAGAAAAAAAATACCCGAACCCAATTCCCAAAACTGCTCCGCCCAAAATGTCAGACGGATAATGAAGTCCAAGGTACACCCGCGAAATTGCAATAAGAGAAGCAACGGTTATTAAATACCATTTCGCTTTGGGATATATCCACAAAAAGAAGAATGCCACTGCAAAGTTATTTAAAGCGTGATTCGATGGAAAAGAAAATGTTCCGGTACATCCTAACGGAGTTAGTACATCGGGTAAAGCATTGCATGGACGCAGCCGCTGAAATAGTTCTTTTATCACTTTTGCTCCAAGCTGATCGGTTGTGGCTACAAGCAGCAAGACGAATACTGCCGCAATTCTTCCCTTTCTGCCTCCCTTAATTACAAGATAAAGCAGTGCAATGATATAAACGGGAAACCAATATCGTACATTCGTGATGAACGAAAAAAAGCTGTCAAGAATGCCGGTGGAAAGGGTGTGGTTAAAAAAATAAAACATAAAAAGATCAAGTTGATTCAACGCTTCAATCATATTAACTTTTCCTTTGAAAAATTCTTTCTAAGTACTAATTTAGAGCGGTAATAATTTGTTTACTCAAAAGATCCGATTATCGGGTTAAGAAGTTTTTATAATTACCCAATAAAGTTATCCATGGCAAAATCAAATCCCAAATATTCACTTTTAAATTTTCTTACAGACCCAACTGCGTTATTTGATGAGCGTAAGTATGAATACATAAAAAGGGAATCAGAGGAGTATTTGATTATTCCTTTAAAAGTTATCACGCTTCTAATAGCTATCTCCGGCTTATTTGCAATGCTTTTTGAATTGCGGCATTTTTCAGAATATTCCCTCCAGGTTTACGGTACACGGCTTGCGGCAACATTGGTTGCGTTTATTATTCTTGTTATTCTTAATACAAAACACGCATTAAAAAGACCTGTACTGCTCGTTCATATTTTGTTGATTACAATTATTGCTTCGAGCGGGTATATGATTTTTCTTATGCCGTCAACGCTCATTGTCAATACGCAAATTGTCGGGTTGATGATCTTTACTTCAGCCTTATTTCTAAGCTGGGAAGTGAAGAATCAGATAATTGTTTCAATTTATTATAATATCGTTTTTGCCGGTGCGATCTTAATCAACGGGAAAAACATTTACTTTCTTCCTAATCTTCTCGAGTCAATTATCTTTGTCCTTTTTCTGAGTGTGCTTTCCGTTGTGGGGAGCGCAGTAAGTTTCAAACTTCGTTCCGAACTTGCGGAAAAATCTTACAAAATGAATTTATCCGAAAAAAAATTCCGTTCGATTATTAAAAACTCAGCCGAAGGAATATTCCAATCCACTTTTGACGGAAGATTTGTGACCACTAATCCCGCGCTGGCTAGAATTCTTGGATACGAAAATGAATTTGAATTAAGAAAGATAAATATTGCCCAAGATGTTTTCATTAATTCTGAAGACCGGGCAAAACTGATCGAAATATTAAAAGAGCAAAAAGAAGTCCGCAACCTCCGTATTCCTTTAAAAAGAAAAGACGGAAACACCGTTATGGTGCTGCTTAATGACCGCCTGGTTAAAGATGAAGAGGGGAGATTCTTTTTTGAAGGAAATGTGCAGGACATTACCGAGCAAATAAATTTAGAGAGAGAAAGAAAAAAAACTGAAGAGAAGCTTCGTCAGGAGATGTTAAGATCAGGAGAACTCGCAAAAGATGCCGTTCATTCTAGTGAAACCAAAAGTATTTTCCTCGCAAACATGAGTCACGAGATACGCACGCCGATGAATGGAATTATCGGATTTTTAAATTTAATTGAACAAGGCGCATATAAAAGCTCTGCCGAGTTGAATGACTTTGTTACTACGGCGCGACAATCTGCGGAAACACTTCTCGATCTCATAAATGATATTTTGGATTTTTCAAAGATCGAAGCTGGAAAACTTCAACTTGAAGAAGAAGATTTCAACCTGCGGGATCTTATTGAGAGCGCGCTTAAACCGGTTTCTACTAAAGTAAATGAAAAAAAATTAAAAATAATTGTTGACGTTGATCAGGGAACAACCCCTTTATTGATCGGAGACGGAAAGCGTTTAAGACAAGTTTATATTAATCTCCTTTCAAACGCCGTTAAATTCACGGAGAGGGGCCATATTCGCATTACCGTAAACTCAGAGAAAGTAGATAAGGAACGAATTAAAATAGTCTCCGCTATTGAAGATACAGGGCTGGGTATCCCTAAAGATAAAATGGATCTGCTCTTCAAATCTTTTTCTCAAGTTGATGGAACAATGTCAAGAAAATATGGCGGTACGGGGTTGGGTCTGGCTATTTGTAGAGAACTTGTCTCTTTAATGAATGGTTCAATTAAGGTTGACCCTGATTATACGCGGGGAAGCCGCTTTGTCTTTTCCGTAATTTTAAAAAAGCAAAAAAACACCTCGCTCTTTAACGCAATAAAAAGCCAGGTGAAGACAGCGGAAATGGAAGCAACTGCCCGCGGGATAAGTGAGCAGCCGGTTATATCTAAAGAAGATTTGAAGAATGAAAGAGGCAGGTATAAGGTATTATTAGTTGAAGACAATCCCGTTAATCAAAAAGTTGCAGCAAAAATTCTCGCGCAAGCCGGTTTCCAAATTGATGCAGTTAATAACGGAAAAGAAGCTTATGATACGATGCTTGCCGCTGCACAATACGATTTAATTTTAATGGATATCCAAATGCCGATAATGGACGGCTGGACGGCAACTCAGAAAATCAGAGAAATAAAAGGAATTGGGGGAACAATTCCCATTATCGCTATGACCGCTCACGCTCTTATCGGTGATCGAGATAAATGTCTGGCAGCCGGAATGAACGATTATATTTCCAAACCAATTAAAACCGACGAATTTATCGCACTGCTTGACCGGTGGTTAAATGTCGGAAAGGATTATGGAGAAGTTATGAATGAAGAAAATAATTATAAAGAAGAGGAAACAACCCAGATTCTCGATAAAGCCCATTTTTCTTCAATGAGTATGGACGATAAAGAGTTTCAGCAGGATTTGGTTTCAACTTTTCTTACCGATACTACCGAGCGCATTCTAAAACTTGAGGAACATATTCAAACGCGTGATTTTTCAAAACTCGGCGCTGAAGGACATACAATTAAAGGGGCAAGTTATGCTCTTGGAGCAAATTTGTTAGGCGATATAGCGAAGGCTTTGGAGTTTGCCGGCAAGGCGAATGACCTCCAGGAAGCTGTGCAGAATATGCCAAAGTTGAAGCACGCATTTGAACTGACGAAAAAAGCGATGCAAGTGTACTTGTAGTTAAAAAGATCATGATGCGTAACCTGATAAACCTGAAAGCACAAAGAACAATTCGCCGTGGTGAACCAGATAACAAATTATCTTAATATTAGGTGTATGAATGAATGAAAAACATTAATTCATTCTGCCAGGTTTTTTTGCTGCGCAAATATTCTTACCATTTTGAGTACAATATTTTTACTGACTATCTAATTTATTTTCTCCGCCGTATAGCCTGCTTTTTTAAGTAAGCCGATGACCGCTTCCGAAGAGAATTCTTCAGTTTTGATCGAAAGCACTCTCTCCGGATTTTCAAGATCAACTTTCCACTCCTCGATTTGTTTTGCGCCGTTTAGAAAAGGAGTAACCTTGGCAATACAGCCGCCGCATTTGATATTCGTTTTAAATAATAATTCTTTCATTCTTTTTTCCTTTTATGAAAGTTTTAAACTCTTTAACCGTAAACTATTTGAAACTACTGAAACCGAACTCATTGCCATAGAAATACCGGCAATCATAGGATCAATTTGAAAACCGGAGAATGGATAGAATACTCCCGCCGCAACCGGAATCAAAACGATGTTGTAAACAAACGCCCAGAACAAATTTTGCTTGATCGTTTTTACCGTAGCACGAGATAGAGTAATTGCTTTTACAATAGAGAACAAATCTGATTTCATTAGCGTAACCTGCGCAACATCCATGGCGATATCGGTCCCTTTCGCCATAGCGATACTTACATCGGCAACCGATAAAGCTTGGGCATCGTTTATCCCGTCTCCCACCATTCCGACAATATTATTTTCCTTTTGCAATTGCTTAATGAACTCTGCTTTTTGGGGAGGAAGCAGTTCAGATTGGAATGTATCAATCCCCACTTTTTGCGCAACCGCAAATGCCGTTTGATGATTATCGCCGGTGAGCATAAATATTTTAATTCCCATCTTTTTCAAGTGATGGATGGCTTCTTTTGAAGTTTCTCTTACGGTATCGGCAAGAGCGATGAGGCAAAGCGTTTGTCGTTCATCGGCAAAGAAAATAATTGAATTTGCATCAGCTTTTAATTCCGCTGCACGATGGAGCAGATCATCATCAACCATAATCTTTTGTTGAAAAAGAAAAATTTCATTCCCGAGGAAATATTTTGAACCCGCAACGGTTGCAGTTACTCCTTTACCGGTTATCGCTTCAAACGCATCAACTTCAATTTTCTTATTTGTCTCGGTAGTAAAATGTTTAACGATTGCAGATGCCAAAGGATGCTCTGACTTACTCTCAATTGAAGAGAGAATATTTTCAAGAGCATTTTTATTTAACATACTTTTTTTCCAGATCAAATCAACAACCTTCGGGTTTCCTTCGGTGATTGTCCCCGTTTTATCAAGAATAAGCGCGGTCATCTTATGTGCTTTTTCTAAACTTTCTGCATCTTTTATGAGAATTCCGTTTTGCGCACCTTTACCGATTCCAACCATTAGGGCGGTTGGTGTTGCAAGTCCAAGAGCACACGGGCAAGCGATAATAAGCACGGTGATCATTCCGGTTACCCCTTGTATAAAATATTCCGTTCCACCGATGGTGATCCACAAAACGAAAGTCAACACGGCAGCAGCCACAACCGCCGGAACAAATACGGAAGCAATTTTATCAACTAATTTTTGCACCGGCGCTTTACTGCTCTGCGCCTCCTGTACTTGTTGAATGATGTGAGCAAGCAAAGTTTCTTCACCGATTTGCAGGGCTTCGATTTGCAAACTTCCTTTATGATTCATTGTTCCGGCGAAAACTTTATCACTCGATTTCTTCAGCACAGGAAGCGATTCGCCGGTTAACATGCTTTCGTCTAAATAAGATTCACCGCTTAAAACTTTTCCGTCAACTGCAATGCGTTCCCCCGGCTTTACCACAATTATTTCGTGATTCAGAATTTCTTTTATCGAAATATTCACTTCTTTTCCGCCACGAATGACTGTTACCATGCCCGGCTGCAGATCAATCAATTTTTTTATTGCTTCCGCGGAACGGTGTTTTGCTTTTTCTTCAAGAAATTTTCCGAGAAGAATGAAGGAAATAATCACAGCGGCGGATTCAAAATAAAGATGCGGTTCAAAGCCTCGTGAGATGAGAAACTGCGGATAAATTGTATTGAAGAGACTAAAAAGAAAAGCGATTCCCGTGCTTAACGCAACCAGTGTATCCATATTGGTTTGCAAATGCTTTCCCTTTTGGTACGCTTGGACAAAAAAATCTTTCCCGAAATAAAAAAGAATCACCCCGGTAAGCGGCATTATAATCCATTTTGTGTTTTCAGTTTGATGAGGAAAAAACATTGCGAGCACAACAACCGGCAGGGTTAAAAGCAAAGAGAAGATGACGTTCGTTTTTGCTTTTGCAAGTTTCAGTTTTCTTTCTTCATCTAATTGCTGCGGTGTTTTGGATTCGTCTACCTGTAAATCATAACCAATGGATTTCACTGCTTCTTTCATTTGCTTCGAAGAACTAAGGTCAGAGTTAAATTCCACCATCACCGAATTATTCGAATAATTTACCGAAGCGGAAAGTATACCGTTCTGCGCTTTTAGAATTGATTCAACGCTCACCGCGCACGCGGAACAAGTCATCCCGATTACCGGAAATATTTTTTTCTCGGTTTTCATTCTTGTTTTGAACTCATAATTTTATTTTAATTTTTCTGTAAGAAAGATATGGGGTGACGGACGAAATCCGTTGTAAAATTTTTTATTTGGTTTGTAAGATTTTTAATGGGGACTGAGTTGGTCGAGTGGTTTTCTAGGTTGAATCTTCAATTTTTTAAAAAGTGTGGGAGTTAACCCGGTAACTTGTTTGAATTGATTGGAAAGATGGGCAACGCTGCTGTAGCCGAGTTTGAACGCCATTTCACTTAACGTAAAATCGTTATAGAACAACCATTCTTTAACGCGTTCAACTCTCTGAAGAATAAAAAACTTTTCAATGGTTATCCCGGTCATCGAAGAAAAAAGAGAAGTGAGATAGTGGTAATCTTTATCAAGTTTTTCAGCAAGGTAATCTGAAAAATTAACATTCATTTCTTCAAGTTTGTTTTGATAGATCAACTCAATGATTGTCGTTTTAATTGTGTCAACAAGTTGAGCTTTTTTATCTTCGATCAATTCAAAACCGTTTTCCTCAAGAATCATTTTAATCGGTTCAAGAGTTTTTTCTTCCGGAAACGAAACCACTGCTTTGCCAAGTTCAACGGAGTGAACCGTGCACCCGAGTTTTTCTAATTCGTCATGCACAACCTTTACGCAACGGTTGCAAACCATGTTCTTAATGTGTAATTCTTTTGTAGTCATTGGTTATTTGTCAATGGTCATTGGTCAGAAATCATTTTTTAATGACCGTTGACCAATGACTACTGATTATTCTCACTCCATTACAAGTACTTCGGCAACTTGCTCCATTGCCCAATCAATTTCTTTTTTTGTAATTACCAAGGGCGGAGCGAACCGGATTACGTTGGTATGGGTTTCTTTGCAAAGTAAACCGCGGTTTTTTAATGCTTCACAAAATCTTCTTGCCCCGCCTGCTTCGGGATGGAGTTCGACGCCAATGAACAATCCCTTACCTCGAATCTCTTTTACATGTTTCGATTCAACTTCGTTAAGTTTTTCTCTAAAATAATTTCCCATCTCGAAGGAATTCTCAATCAGCTTTTCTTCAATGAGGACTTTAATGCTTTCGCGCGCAATTGCTGCGCCGAGCGGATTTCCGCCGAATGTTGAACCATGATCTCCTGGATTGAAAACTCCGAGAAGTTTTTTATCTGCTAATACTGCCGACACCGGATAGCATCCGCCTGAAAGCGCCTTACCGACTATTACTACGTCGGGACGAATTTTTTCATATTCAAACGCAAAAAGTTTTCCGCTTCTTCCCAAACCGGATTGAATTTCATCAGCAATAAAGAGGACATTATTCTTTCGGCAAATCTCAAATGCTTTCTGCAAGTATCCATCCGGCGGAACAATAACACCACCTTCACCTTGTATCGGTTCAACTAAAAAAGCAACGGTGTTGGAACAGATCATTTGTTCGAGTAGTTCAGCATCGCCGTAAGGAACAATTTTATATCCAGGTGTGAATGGTCCGAATCCATCTTTGTATTGTTCTTCGGTAGAAAATGAAATGATGGAGATTGTTCTTCCCGAAAAATTATTTGTGCAGCAAATTATTTCGGCTTTATTTTCTTCAACACCTTTAATTTTATAACCCCACTTGCGGGCTGCTTTTAATGCGGTTTCAACGGCTTCGGCGCCGGAATTCATCGGCAGCATCATTTCGTAGCCGGTTAGTTCACACAACTCTTTACAAAGGAAGGGAAGCTGGTCGTTTCTAAATGCGCGTGAAGTAAGCGTAACTTTTTCCAATTGCTCTTTGGCTTTATTTACGATGCGCGGATGACAATGCCCTTGGTTTACCGCCGAATAAGCTGCAAGGCAGTCGAGATATTTATTCCCGTCAACATCCCAAACCCACACGCCTTTAGCTTTTTCGATTACTACGTCCAGAGGGTGATAATTGTGCGCGCCATATTTGTCTTCAATATATATAATTTCTTTAGAGGTCATAAAGTTTCCTTGATTTTTATTTCTTCATTTATAATTTAAGAAATAATCTGCTGAAAGTCAGCAGATGGGAGAAGAAAGTCCCTAATCGGATTGAAGAATTCGCATCTTTCTCCTCTTCCCGGCATCTTCAGACAATGCCTTGTTAATCCTTCTCAGTTTTTTTAATTTATACATGAAGTTAAAAGAAATCCTAAATAAATGAATTTATTAACAGGCTTGCTGCATCAAACCAGCCTGAACAAATTAAAACATAACAACTTTTCGGAATGAGCGATGAATAAATTTTTCCTTTCTCTCTTAATACTGGTTTTAGCGATTCAAAATATTTACGGGTGGGGAGAAAACGGGCATAAGATGATTGTTAAACATGCGATGGAGATCTTACCCGCTGAGATGAAAGATTTCCGTCAATTATCAGATTACCTAATAGCGGAAGCAAGTCAGCCGGATCGAAGGAAAAAATATGTGGCGGATGAATTCCCGAAACACTTTATTGATCTCGATTATTTCAAAGAGTTTAATCAAGCGAGAATGATTGAGGAGAGAGATTCATTAAGTAAAATTTACGGTGATTCGGTTGTAACAACAAACGGTATTTTGCCCTGGATTCTGGAAGAAACCTTCCAAAAATTAGTCTTGGCTATGAAGTCTAAACAGAAAGAAAAAGTTAAAGAGTTGATGCGCGATCTTACACACTATTTTGCCGATGCTCATCAACCGATGCACACTATTCTCAATTATAACGGGCAATTAAGCGGTCAAACCGATATTCATGGAAGATATGAATCGAAAATGATAAACGATCATTTATCCGAATTGGAAAAAACGTTTTCAAAGAACGTAAATATCAGTAAGATTGATAATCCGCGCGATGAATTTTTCCAGATCATTTACCGTGCAAATGCTCGAAGCGCAATTTTATTCTTTGCCGATTTAGCTGCTGTATCAGAAACTTCCGGCAAATACGACTCATTATATTATACTATTTTATGGTTTAGAACTAAATATGTTACAGAAGAAGCTTTGCAAGAAGCCGCCGAAGACATAGCTGCTGTTTTTTATACTGCCTGGTTAGAAGCCGGCAAACCGAAGTATACTACTTTTAAATAATCTTCATCAAAACTATTGGAGTTTTTGTGCGTAATCATTTTATACTTTTATTGTTCCTTGTTCCGTTTGTTTTACTGGGACAAGATTCTGTTGACGTTACCTTCCGTTATAAAGCAAGCGCAACTGCGCTAAAAGTTTTTTTACCGGGGGAGTTTAACAATTGGGGACCGAACGCAAGCGGCATAATATCTCCTACCGCTCCTTCGGCAATGACGTTGGAAAACAACATTTATTATAAAACTGTCCGGTTGGCTGTTGGCGGAGGAACAACAACCATTAATACACGTAAAGCGTATCAATATAAAATGCACGAGCATTATAATTCAACAGGAACTTCAAATTCGTGGCTTAGCGATCCAATCAATCCACAAAAAAATTCCGCAGATAATAACAATTCGTATATCTTTGTAAACAATCCAATGGTTTTTCAAATTGAACCGACTACGGACAAAGTGATTCGCAACGATCAACCGGCGATTACGGCGATGGTCGCCGCTAAAGTGGGAGACTCAATTAACACAACCGAATCGAAACTTTATCTAAACGATACACTCGTCTGCTCTTTTGGAGATTACTACGACAAAGCAAAACAAATTTTTTCAATCCCCACAATCGCTCTTTTCGGAAGAAGGTTATTTGAGGGACCAAACTGGATAACAATTGCCGCAGTCACAAATTCAGGACCGGCAAGCACAAATGGGATTATGGTAAACTATGTCATTAATCCACCTATTGTAAACGAAAAAGTTCCAGTTGGAATTGTGAACGGAATAAATTACGATTCCGATCCGACAAAGGTTACGCTCTGTCTTTACGCTCCTTATAAGAAATTCGTTTATGTCATCGGAGATTTTAACGACTGGACAGTTCAAGGAAATTATTTTATGAAACGCGATTCCATAGATGCGAACACCGTCCGCTGGTGGATTACGCTTTACGGTTTAGTCCCAGCGAAAGAATATGCGTTTCAATATTTGATTGATGACCATCTTGTAATTGCTGATCCGTTCGCGGATAAAGTTCTTCACCCAGACGACAGCTACATTCCGGCGATCACTTACCCCAATTTAAAAGCCTATCCCACCAATAGAACTTCGGAATACGTTTCCGTTTTTCAAACTGCACAAACTCCGTATCAATGGCAAACCATAAACTATGTTCGCCCGAAAAGTACCGGCCTGGTTGCCTATGAGTTGCTTCTTCGCGATTTTGTTGCCCGCCATGATTATCAAACGTTAACCGATTCGCTCCCTTATTTAAAACGGTTGGGAATTAATGCAATTCAGTTAATGCCGATAATGGAATTTGAAGGAAATGAAAGCTGGGGATACAATCCCGCTTTCTTTTTTGCTCCGGACAAATATTACGGAACAAAAAATGATTTGAAAAAATTAGTTGATAAAGCCCACGAGAACGGAATTGCCATAATTCTTGATATCGCATTGAATCATAACTTCGGGCAATCTCCGCTCGTTCGGCTTTACTGGGATGTATCGCTGAACCGACCGGCAGCAAACAGTCCTTGGTTTAACCAGGCTCCAAAACATGCGTATAATGTAGGCTTGGATTTTAATCACGAAAGCCAGGCTACAAAAGATTTGGTTGATAGAGTTTTAAAATATTGGCAAACAGAATTCAAAGTTGACGGTTTTCGTTTCGATCTGAGTAAAGGATTTACACAAAAACAGACCTGCGATGACAACGGCGGAAACTGTAACGTGGGTGCGTGGGGCGCTTATGATCAATCAAGAATTGATCTGTTAAAGAGAATGGCTGTTGAAGCCCGTAAAACAGACTCAACTACATTTTTAATCCTTGAACACTTCGCCGATAACAGTGAAGAAAAAGTTCTCTCCGATAATGGGTTTATGCTTTGGGGAAATATGAATTTTAATTACAACGAAGCAACAATGGGCTGGATCAGCACTTCCAACTTCAGCGGAGTTTCTTACAAGCAAAGAGGGTGGAATGCCCCAAACCTTGTCGGCTACATGGAAAGTCACGACGAAGAACGGCTGATGTACAAAAACATTATGTACGGTAACGTGAGCGGAACTTACAGTATAAAAGATTTGGCAACAGGTATAAATAGAATGAAACTTGCCGCCGCGTTTTTCTTTACTGTTCCGGGACCAAAAATGGTCTGGCAGTTTGGTGAAAGAGGGTACGACGTTTCAATTAATGATCCAAGCAGACTTGCAAATAAACCGCCGCGTTGGGACTATATGTCCGATGCGCGCAGATTGAATTTGTACAAAGTTTACTCATCGCTCATTAAACTGAAAGAAAACTCTGAAGCGTTTGAGAGTGGAAATTTTACAATGGATGTTGCCGGTGCAATAAAGAAAATTTCTATTCTTGATCCTTCGATGGATGTTTCAATCGTGGGGAACTTTGATGTTTCCTACCAATCTGTCCCGATGAATTTTTCTAAACCCGGAAGATGGTACCGTTATTTTGAAAACGACAGTCTCGAAGTTTCAGATGTAAATCAAAATGTGGCTTTAGCTCCCGGTGAATTTTTTATTTACACAACCATAAAATTGCCTGACCAGGAGAAGGGAATAACCACCGATGTTGAAGAATTCGAGGATCAAATGGTTTATAGTTTTGCGCTTGAACAGAATTACCCGAATCCGTTCAATCCTACAACAAGTATTCAGTATTCTCTGAACAATAGTCAGTATGTTAGTCTAAAAATTTATGATGTACTCGGAAATGAACTTGCAACTTTAGTAAATGAAGTACAGTCTGCCGGAGCGTACAAAATTGGATTTGATGCCACAACATTTTCTTCCGGAGTTTATTTCTATCAGTTAAGACAGAACAATTCGGTGATTACGAAGAAGATGACACTGGTGAAATAGTCATTAGCCAATGGTTATTTGTCATTGTAACGACCAATGATTACCAACAAGAAAAAGCCCGGACAGTTCTGCCGGGCTTTTCTCCTGTCTTGCGTACCGGGACACCCAAAATCTATTTCGAATAATTGTAATAATTGAGATTGCTCATCATTTTTTTAATTTGAAGTCTTGTGTAACGTGATTGTGAATAGGGGGTAACGATAGTAAGCGCATATATCGTCTTTAAGATGGCGATTGCTTTTTCGGGACTCAACTCTGCGTTTTTATTTTTGAGCTGCCGTTCCGGTTCAGTGTAAACAACACAAGCTGCAAATGCTGTCGTGTGTTTTTTCTTGAACGATTGAATAACAGGAGGTAAGGTGTGCCCCTCGAATTTATTCACTTCAAATATTTCAAACCCCAAGGGGAATCCCGAAGCATTTATTAACTTAGCTTTTCTATACAGTTCTTCAACTTCATTGGCATTAGCAGAGCACACCGATTATTTTAACAATTTTGTATCAACTTGAATGCTTGTTAATAATTTGGGTGCTGATTTTTCCGCTTTTAGATGATTTTCTAAAGATACTCTCTATACTAAAAAGTGCGGCAGTCGTGAGGAACTACCTCATTTTATTTTTGTCTTTTTCAAAACTTGGTTTAATAAATCCAAAATCAGAAAAATGTTTCAATAAAATTCCCGCCCACTTGGCGGGAATTTATATCCCTTTTGAAATAATCGCCCTGTTTACATCATTTCAATTTCGCTTAGTTCAGGCAGAACAATTTTTCTTGTAGAAAGAATAGTTTTCCTGGTCTTTTCTTTTGCCGTTCTCTTTTCAAGCTGCACCGGTTTTCCGTTCTTCGGTCCATGTTCGGGTTGGTTTTCGTATGCAAAGACTTTATTCTCGTAGTTGCGGAGAATAATTTTATCTTCATCGTAATGAAGTATATAATTTGGAATGAGAGGGATCTTTCCGCCGCCGCCGGGTGCATCAATTACAAAGTGAGGAACAGCCAAACCGCTCGTCCATCCGCGAAGTTTTTCAATTATCTCCAATCCTTTTGCAATTGAAGTTCTGAAATGATGCGTTCCTTTTGTCTGATCTGCCATATATATATAGTATGGTCTTACCCTTATCTTCAAAAGTTTCTGCATTAAATCTCTTACCACCATCGGATCGTCATTCACACCTTTCATCAAAACCATCTGGTTGCCGACCGGACATCCGGCGTTTGCAAGCATTTCACACGCTTTGGTGCTTTCCGGTGTAATTTCCCATGGGTGGTTGAAGTGGGTGTTCACATAAATTGGATGATATTTTTTTAGCATTTCAACAAGCTTGGGAGTGATACGCTGCGGAAGTACGCAAGGCATTTTTGTACCGAGACGAATAATTTCAATATGAGAAATTGTTCGCAGGCGTTTTAGAATTTTCTCAAGCATTACATCGGTAAGCATTAACGGATCGCCGCCGGATAAAATAACATCGCGGATCTCGGTGTGTTGTTCCAAATATTTAAAAGCAGCTTCCAATCCTTTCATGGAGATTTTATCCTGGTCGCCGACTTTCCGTTTTCTCGTACAGAAGCGGCAATAAATACCGCATTGGCTTGTTGTTAAAAACAAAGCGCGGTCGGGGTAGCGATGTGTTATATTGGGAACGGGACTCATCGCGTCTTCATTCAACGGATCGTCATCAGCATCAAAATCATTAAGCTCTCTAATATCGGGAACGCATTGGAGCCAAATCGGATCACCGGGCTGGCGGATCAGACTAAGATAATAGGGATTGATGCGCACCTGAAAAAATTCGTTCAAACTCTCAGCAACGGTTCTATCTATACCGAATTTACCTACAAGCTCATCAACAGTGTGTACACTGTCTCGAACCATTTGTTGCCATTGTTCCATTACTTCACCTTACTTATTTATTCAACAAATATTTACCGAAGACAAGCAGTGCGTCTCCGACAGCATAAAAATCATTTATTTTCGCAACAATCGAGAATTCATTTTTGAAATAAAACTTCTGTGTTGCCAGATATAATTCTTTTGACGAAGTTTCTGCTAAAAGCCAACGTGCGTTTCTTCCGCGTACAAAATTTTCGGCATGCTGCACTAATTTTTTCCCGATCCCTTTTCCGGATGATTCGGGATCAACAACAATCCAATAGAGATCATACACGCCGTCGGTCAGCGGGCGTTTGCCGGTGCAGTGATAACCTGAAATTTTTCCATGCTCTTCAGAAACAAAAATATGATAGTCGCTTTGTCCATTGTTCAAGAGAGCTATATCAATCAACTCGAGAGCAACGTCAACTTCTTCAGCATGAAAATTTTTTGTTTTCCGTAAAATTGTTTCTAAAGACGGGCGGTCAGCCTGCTTTAATTTGCGTATCACGTTTTCCTCTGTGTAAAGCTAAATTTATAATTTTGAAAAGCATTTCTTCGTAGTGAAGACCGGATGCTTTTGCCGCACGAGCAAATCCTGAATCGGTAGATATATCGGGATTCGGATTAACTTCGATAACGTAAGGAATGTTATTTTTATCCAAACGAATATCAACGCGTGCATAATCTCTGCACTCCATTGCGTTGAACGTTGTAAGGGCAGCGGTTTCAATATTTTTTCTTAGATATTCAGAAAGTTTTGCCGGGCATTTTGGATTCGTGTGTTTGTAATACAAACTTTCGGAGATCCATTTCCCTTCATACGTTACAATTTTAGGAAGATGATCCGGAAGTCCGCTGAAATCAATCTCTGAGATCGGCAAGGCTCTGTTTCCTAAAACCGGAATATTAAACTCTCTTCCTGCAATATATTCCTCAACAATAACATCCTGGTTATAGGTTGAGGTTAAAAACTTAATTTGCTTTCTTAAATTTTCAAAAGAAGAAACAACCGAGTGTTCGGAAATTCCGATGCTTGCATCTTCTTTTGCTAATTTTGTTATTACAGGAAATTGCAAAGAAAACTTTTTTTGTGAAAGGTGAGTGTGGGAAGTAAAAGTGAGTGAACCGGGAGTTTTAATTCCGTGAGCGCGCAATATTTGTTTGGCAAAAGTTTTGTTCAAACAATTTCCAAGCGCTTGAGGAGAGTTTCCCGTATAGGGAATATCTAAAAGATCAAAAATTCCTGCATGAAAAGCTTCGAAGGTGGCGTTCCCTTCAACTGATTCAACCAAATTAAAAATCGCATCGGGATTCATCGCTGTAATTTTTCTAATTGATTCACCAATGTTTTTGCTAACTGCTAACGTTTCAACGCGGGAAAAATATTTTTTTAAAGAAGCAGCTAACCTATCAAGTTCATTAACAAAACCGCTTTCAGACATATCGCAAACGCCGCAGTCATGTTCTTTCGGCTTGCCGGTATAGACTTGATAAATGCTTACAGGGGCATTGTAGCAGAGCAATATTTTTGCGTCTATGATCATACTAAGTTGTAGCGTTTAGCTGCTGTGAATAAAACTTTGTTCAATAAGGTTGTGTAATCCATTCCGGCTGTTCTTGCAGCTTTTGGATAACAAGAATTATCTTTGGGGTCGGGCAAAATTCCCGGTAACGGATTTATTTCAATAATATTTGGTTCACCGCTTGCATCGAGACGAATATCAATTCTGCTCCAATCTTTGCAGCGTAAAACTTTATATGTAGCTAAACAAACGTTTTTAATTTTTCGTTCAAGTTCTAAAGAAAGTTTTGCCGGACAAGAAAAAACATCAAGCGGATTTTCTTTTGTGTCCAGGATCCACTTCGCTTCGTATGAATAAATAGGTATGAAGTCTTCTGGAAATTCGGAATAGTTAATTTCAACTATCGGCAGCACTTCGGTTTCCCTTCCGTTTCCAAGCATAGCAACCGTAAATTCTCTGCCGGGCAAAAATTCTTCCAGCAAAGCTGATTGATCGTATTCGTTCAAAACTCTTTCAACTTCTATTTCAAGATCAGCGAAGTTTTTTACGAACGATGAAGTGAAAATTCCCTTACTTGATCCTTCGGCGTTCGGTTTAACGATTATTGGAAATTGCAGGGCAAATTCCTTTAGATCGCCAACTTGATCAATCACTAAAAATTTGGGGGTCGGGATGTGGTGGAAAGATAAAATTTCTTTCGTGCGAGCTTTGTCTAAACAAATTGCAAGCGTTGAAGGATCCGAACCGGTGTAAGGAATATTTAACATGTCAAGCATCGCAGGGATTTGTGCTTCTCTGCTTACGCCGAAAAATCCTTCCGCAACATTGAAAACGATATCCGGTTTAGTATCTTTTAATTTTTCAAAAGCATTGTGGTCGGCTTCAATCATTGTTACGGTATGAAATTCGGCAAGCGCATCGCGTACAGCATTAACCGTATCGCGGCTATCCCACTCAGCAAACGTGTCTTGTATTTTTTTTGATGAGTTCCGGAATGAGGTTACTGGGTTTGAAGACAATTCATCGGTGAAAGAGGTGCTTTCAGGTTTTACATTAAATGTTAGTGCAACATTCAGTCGAACATTACGTGATGAAAAAATTTTTGTCTCCTTTAATTATTTTTTTTGTCCAAATATAAGTAGAAATATTTTTATGTCAATATTTTTTACCTATGCAATCAAAAAAAATAAAAAAATATTTCACGCTGAAATAATTTTCATTACCCGACTTTAGCATACTTTAAATTTTCAGAGTAGTGAGCAAGAAGATTTTTTCTGATCACCGCCTGTTTTTCTTGTAAAAGCTGCGGATCACTTGCAACAATTTCAAATGCATCAGTCTTTGCGTGTAAAAGTAAATCGCCATCTTTTAGTATATCTGAATATTTTAATTCCGGGAATCCGCTTTGTTTAATGCCAAAAATATCTCCGGGTCCTCTCAACTTCATATCAACCTCGGCGATTTTAAAACCATCAAGCTGTTTAACCATTGTTTGCAAACGAATCGCCGATTTATATTTTTCTATTAACACGGGAGACAAGTATTCCGGATCTTTCGGAAGCCTTGCAGATGAAGCGGCGAATTCATCTTTTGTGACTAAGATACAATATGCCTGCACCGTTCCTCTTCCGACTCTTCCGCGTAATTGATGAAGCTGCGATAAACCGAACCGATGCGCGTCATCAATTAGAATTATATTTGCGCCGGGAATATCAATACCAACTTCAATAACCGTAGTTGAAATCAAAACATCAAATTTCTTCGCGGCAAAAAGAAGCATGGCTTCTTCTTTTTCCTGCCATTTCATTCTGCCGTGTATCAGTCCAACGTTCACTTCTTTGAAGTAGGTCTCTTTTAATTCTTCAAAAAGAGTGGTCGCTGCTTTTAATTCTAATTTTTCCGATTCCTCAACAAGCGGGTAAACGATAAATGTCTGCACACCTTCTTTAGTTTTATCAACAATAAATTTGTAAATGTCAGGTAGTTTACTTTCTCCGCGGAGGTACGTTTTTATTGGAACTCTGTTCTCCGGCATTTCATCAATAGTGGAGACATCGAGATCACCGTAAATGGTCATTGAGAGGGTTCGAGGAATTGGTGTAGCGGACATCAAAATTATTTCGGGCACGGTTCCCTTTGAGGCAAACCTTGCACGCTGTGCAACACCAAAACGGTGCTGCTCGTCTATGATAACAAGTCCCAACTTTTTAAAATGAACTTCTTCCTCGAACAGCGCATGTGTTCCGATTATTATGTCGGCTTCTTGCAGAGCTATTTCTTCAAGATTTTTGTTGCGCAAACTTTTCTTTTGTCCTCCGATGATCAACGTCGGCTTAATTTCATATTGCGGGAAAAGGGAGTGAAAATGCTGGAACAGTTTGGAAATATTTTTTGCATGCTGATCGGCTAAAATTTCAGTCGGAACCATTACCGCTGCTTGATACCCGTTATCAACTGCAGCCAGCATTGCGATGAGCGCGACAATTGTTTTTCCGCTTCCGACATCGCCTTGCAGTAACCGGTTCATCGGTTTTTCGTTTTTCATATCGAAGAAAATTTCCTTCAGAACTTTTTTTTGCGCCGAAGTTAATTCAAACGAAAGCGATTTGATGAAATCTTTTACAAGATTTGTTTTTAGCGGGAGTGAAAGTCCTTTTAATTTTTCTTTATAATTGTTTCTTCTAAGTGCAACCAGTGTTTCAATATAAAAAAGTTCTTCATAGGTGAATCTTTTCTTTGCTTCGTTTAGCTGTTCATCGCTTTCAGGAAAATGCATTTGACGTAAAGCATCTTGTAAATCTTGCAGATGATGCTTCGCTCTAAGTTGCTGCGGAAGTGTTTCTTCCACCAAAGAAAGATGTTCTTCAATTGCGAACGAAATAATTTTACGGAAGCTGAGATCACCGATGTTTTTTTCTTTTAACTCTTTCGGGATGCGGTAGAAAGGAATAATTTTCCCGGTGTTATAAAAAAATTGCGATTCGTCTTCGCTTATTCTGTCAAAATCGGGATGAACAAATTGCAGTTCGCCATAACGGGAAATGGTCGGCTTTGCAGAGATTGCAAATATTTCTCCGCTATTAAATTTATCCTGAAAATATTTTGCCCCTTGAAACCAGACACACCCGAAATATCCATCTTCATCACGCAGTTTCACATTTAAAATTGTTTTCCCCTTAAAATTACGCGACTCTTTATCAACCACTTTTCCAATCACGGTTATTTCACCGTCGTACCCGTCCTCAACAACTTTGTAAGCTTTGTTCGACGTTAGCAAATTTCTTCTATCTAAATAGCGGGTCGGAAAATAGAATAACAAATCTTTTATTGTACGAATTCCAATTTTGGCAAACGTCTCCGCTCGTTTTGGTCCAACAGTTTTGATGTACTGGATTGACTGATCTAATTGATTGTTGCTCTGTGTGCTCATCTGTTAATTAGGCTCGCTTCTAACTTTCTCTATTTCTCATGACAAATTAATAGGAAAAATAATATTTTAGTAGTAGGAAAGTAGAAATCTTTCACACTTTTTAACAATAGAAGATTTATATGCGTTGGGAAAAACTTCTTTCATCGAAAATACTTGGCTATGATAAAAACGGACTAAGGAGGAACCCTTCTTATGATGGGCGAAGCGCGTTTCAAAAAGATTTTGACCGCGTAGTTTTTTCTTCCGCTTTTAGAAGACTGCAGGATAAAACGCAAGTCTTCCCTTTGCCGGAAAGCGATTTTGTTCACACAAGATTAACCCACAGCTTAGAAGTCTCATGTGTCGGGCGTTCTCTCGGCAATCTTGTCGGTGAAAAAATTATCGAAAGACATCTGCGGCTAAAAAAGAATTTTACAAAATTTCATTTTGGTGAAATTGTTGCAGCCGCCTGTTTAGCGCACGATATCGGCAATCCACCTTTCGGACATTCGGGCGAAGACGCCATTTCCGATTATTTCAATACCGGGAACGGAAAATTTCTCAAGGAAAAAATAAACAATGCTAAAAAGTGGAACGACTTAATTAAGTTTGAGGGAAATGCGCAGGGCTTTAGAATTATTTCACAACTCCAAAATCCGGATATTCAAGGAGGACTTCGACTGACCAATGCAACGCTTGCTACGT
>Ga0210036_1000998_pt1 | contig 32438 bp, 20 predicted proteins | sample CryGeymeta201515_FD_185469 | JGI IMG/M metagenome (GOLD analysis project Ga0210036, IMG submission 185469) | Groundwater microbial communities from Crystal Geyser aquifers in Utah, USA - Crystal Geyser metaG 2015-15 (SPAdes) (version 2) | ecosystem: Environmental > Aquatic > Deep subsurface >...
ACTCACTCTGTAAATAATTCTATGTATTAGTGGAATTTTGGAATTTTAATTAGGCTCTAACGCCATTAATACACGTACTTTCCTCTGGGATTGGAATTCGGCTTGCGTTTAATTTTACCGAGGTCTGCTCAGAGGAGCAGAATGAAGATTTTTTAGCGACGGTTGTTGGTATGTGATTCTTATCTTTGATATATGACTACTATTGGCAAGCAAGCAGGCTTCTAGCAGACGCCCTTTCTATGATTTGAGTTTTGTTTGTTACTCTGACACGAACAAATATCTCATTTGAGGGATTGCAATTGGCTTATTCTGGGCAGTGGTCCTTTCTACTATTTTGCCGCTGGATTTGATTCTCAAAGAGAGCGTCTGCTGAGCTACCACAGTTGCGTGCTTCTCGCTTTTACACTCGGGCTAGCCAAAGTTACCCTTGCAAGCATTATTGCGAATTTTTATTTCTAATAATCCCTACCCCGTCTACTCCTGGCTTTCTAGCAGTTGAACTGCTGGCAGGATGCTTTTGGCTCATTCGTTGTGAGATAAGTCACTTTTCTCACTGAGCCAATAGCAAGTTGAGATATCTTTGGCTGCACAGGGTGAGGTTAAGGTGCAGAAACTCAATTTAACTTCATTCCAAAAGGAGTAGAGCATTAACTTGTTATTTGGATAGTGATCCCTTCTGCCTTCTTGCTTGTCAACTTGTACCTGCAATACACCCAAATATGCTTGGAGAGTCAAGGCTGCTTACAGCTCCTGGAGAATGACATGTATATAAGCTGCATCTAGATTGGGTCCCAGATGGTGACCCACACCATTAAGAAGTTACTAGAAGCTACATCCATTTTGGACCCCCCCCCCAATTGTGAGCTGCACCAATAAGAAGTTACCAGTGTAGTGGCGTGTGCGAAACTCACCTTATTAGGAGAAGCGAGCGAGCTACCTGGTACTTCAAGCTGAAGATGAATGTGATGAATTGGCCGGCTGGGTCACTTTCATGGAATCTGTTCCCGAGGTTTTTCACAAGATTAATGCGAAAGAAGTTTTGGCCGGGCTCTCACTGAAAGGGACAGCGGGGGTGAATATGAGACAAGAAAGACATTCGAATGCCACCGTACCAGTATTGTTTGGTACCAGGCACCTGGTACGTAGTCGCCTTAAATTGTAATAGTACCAGTAGTTGTCATACCTGGTAACTTATTACCACGGGTACCAGTTGTGGGGACTACTCGAGTAGCTACTGTAGTAGCCTGGTACTGTACTAGTACTGTACTACCATAGTACTCCCCGCCTACCTGGTACTACTACTACTAGTGCAAGTGGAGCACTTCTTTTCCATGAGGATCCATAAGCGTGCCCAGAAGCATGACGTCTGTCTTTCCCGAACCGAGAAGCCACGATATTTTCACTATTGATAGAGAACTCTATTACATTATTTGATTATTTTTTCAAATATTCGATAGAGTTACGCTCATAAAATCAAAAGAAAATAACGCAGTTCGTTCCAACATTGTAAAAAGTAACTGTAATAATCTGAAATATGACTCCAAAGGCTGGTTCCGGCGATGGCGTTCTCTCATCGCCAGCAGCAGTATACCAAACGATTCTCTTTCCCAGTGAAACGAAGGACTACGTTGTCAAACGAGGCAAGTTTGGCTTAGGGTTGTTTGCTGCCAGAGATATCCAGAAGGGAGAGGTCGTCTTTGAAAACTCTTTAGAATATTGCTATGCAGATGTCGTTGATGGAGATGACATATTGTTCGTGAATTGCAGGAATCGCAGTAAAACAGAAAACGAGGACACGCAGGATACGGCGGGAATTCCGTCTCGCATTCCATCGACTCGTGACATGTTATTGAGAACGCACGGGGTGGAATACCTCGAACCAGATGAAACTGGCAAGACTGCGGGTATTGTTTGTTCCATGTTGGAGGTACCTGGAATGTTAATGAACCATTCGTGTGATCCATGCGTGATAAATCCAGAAGGCTGGGGGAGCGACGCAGAGGATGTGGCTGCTCGCGATATCAAGAAGGGAGAGGAGCTTACGTTCGACTATATTACTTTTGAAGATGAAAGTGGAGTTGATTTTGATTGTGCCTGTGGGGCAGACAGTTGTCGTGGACCCGTTCGGCTGTTCGAGGATCTGCCCGAGAAGGAGCAAAAAAGACTTATGCCCTTTATAAATGACGTGTTACGAGCTCAACTTGAGTTCAAAGCAGAAAGAGGTTTGCCCTTGGACGACAGCGAAGAACCCACGTTTCCGCCAAGGATTGATTCTGGTGTTCCACGCCTGGTATTTTCTGGACCCAGCTGTGCAGAAGCCAAGGTGGCGGTACGACAGGACGAGAAAGGGGAGTTTGGTCTTTATGCACTGAAAGATTTTCGTCGAGGAAATGCAGTTTATGAGTTCTGGAGGCAACCCTGGCCGCTTGTGGATTCGGATAAGAGACCAGAGCCCTTCGACATGGTTTTTGCCGCTCCAATGGAAGAAGGCGATCCTCCAGAGGGAACTGTTGTTCGCGTCGATCCGATAAATTACGGAGCAGAAACCAGAAGTCCGATATCGCAATTCAGCGGCTGGGACTTAGTGGCTACGCATGACTCCAATCCCAACATGGAGTACGATGATGATGATGAGGGCGACAGCAACTGGAGCACTACCTACGCGACAAGAGAAATCAAGACGGGAGAAAAGCTCACAGTGGACTACAACTGCAGGTAGGGTTGTTATCTCTTTTAGCATTGATATTCTATATTAGTAGCATTTTTCTTAATGCGAAATAAAGCTCCTGCTGGCTACTCTAGCTAGTAGTAGCTGTTGGAGTAATTTTAGTTATTGAAGCCTGTGTCTTTAATGGTTCGGGACGGTTCCATGATCGGAATTGTTTCCCGCAAAGCACAAAATTGTTCGTATCCCTATGCTTCCATTGATTTGAATAAATATTTTCCCTTGGCTATCATTGCTTCAGAAATAGGCAAGATTTCTTCTTCTTTATAGAACGTATACTTCGGCAAAGTTGAATTCCAATTAGTACGTCCATGGATTCGCCGTGCCAGCAATATGCACGCAGCGGCAAGTTGACTGGGCAGATAGGTATCGACAAGATCACGGTGGCGGAGGGTTGCATCAAGAATTTCCGTGGCGATTTTGAAGAGCTTGAAATTGCCGCGACCGGCAATATTTTGAAAGCGTAACAAAAAAGTAAAGGACGTGGGAATGTAAATTTCCCAATCCAACGCAGTCAGCATTTTATACTCGATATCCACAAACTGAGTTGACGCATAAATTGGCAAAGAAATGTTAAGAATATGCAACCGTCAAGACGCGACAGAAGCCTAACCAAGACAAAGAACACACCTCAAAGTCGCAATATAGTGGTATGTATTGAGGAGTATCATCGAGTGAGACACCCGCCTTCTCCTGGCAAGCGCTTATCAAATCCTCCAAACAAGCACACTTTGTATCCTCAAACTTGGTCGCTATCCAAAGAGCCGTAACTCCGCACAATTGTACCTCACTTTGATGTATAAGTTTTCCCGTGGAAGTAGCGAGGAACTTGTCCAACAAAGAAATCATCAAATAGCGACTGGGTCGTTCAAAATTCAAGTTGTGGTGAAGATCTTGAAGCCAGTCCACGAGAATGGCACGCATGTTCAGATTGCCAAATCTGGACCAACCTTCAACATTTTTGCGACGTTGTTTTTGTCGGTGTTGGTGGTGTTCGCGCTCCCGGTGATACAAGGACACCTCGTCAGCGAACTCGCTGCAAAAGATGACTTGATCATAGTTTTTATCGGTGACACCACGATATTGATATTGGCATGTATCCAGAACTATATGAATCACATCACGGGAGAGTTGAAAAAGGAGAACACGGCGAAGGCAATTGAAACTACGTTTCTTCTTTATGGCAGAAATAGAAGGTTCCGTCGCCATATTGGCTTTTGTCGTGGTTGTTGTTGATGTTGCAATACTTTTTTTGTTGCCGCTTTCGTCGCCACTACTCAAACATGTAGTAGCAGCAATTGATCCCTTCTGTATGATAGTTGGAGGAAAGCAGATGCAGTTGAGAGATGGTACGTTCCAAAACAACGCAAAAATGACGACATTGAGCGATAGAAAACATTCGGAACGTCAGCGTACCTGCAAGAATGGTATTCCGCCCCCGGTGGGCTCGGACACCATCGTCGACCATCCGCTAGCCATGATGTTTTTTCGTCGCGATGACGGTCGCGGGATATATCCTTCTCACTCTGACGGGGTCGTGGAAGACATGTCGTCGGTGCAAAAATATGAACACAATTGCTTTGCATTTCAATTTTCAACGATTTTTTATTAGTTATAGCTGTAGTGAACCACTGTGCGACACATTATTAACCCCAACTCTAATTTTTCATTGATCCCATTCCCTTCTAAAAGCTGCTGAATAGTACGAATAATTCTCCACTACTATCGCACTACAACAATAATAATACTCTAGCGACAACAACATTACTACAGCTCACTCCGTCCACCGTCCACTCCATTCATGATTGTGGTCCTTAAGCAAAATATAAATAGTTGAATCCTTCAGAAACACCTCAATACACATATAACTAGACAGCAACCACCATAGAAACGACGCCGTGGTATGGCGGAAAGAGGTGAAGACGAGGATCCTCTTTTTTCTGATCAGGAATACAACTACTATCAATCTTCTCAAGGAAACAGCAATGAAGACGACAGCGACAGCAGTAACAATGATGGCGACCAAAAACCAAAGGCCAAGCATCGAAGAGATGCGCATGACCCGCTGTTTGAAACGCCCAATTTTCATCGCTACAGAGATCCCATGGTTGATTTTCACATCCTTGCAAATCGAGAGGCCTGGGGAGGAACCAGCATGTTGCAGTTGCTGCATCGACCCGAAATTGATGCACTCGTAGGATGGGCCACGCACGTGACAAATTATGGACAATCCGCTGCTGCTTCTGCGTCTGCTGCGAATACTGATACTGATACTAATGCCGATACAGCAACAGCATCATCTCAACAATTTTCGTTCAATCCACTCATGGGAGTGCAACCCGATGGTCCGCTGCCGCACTCTCATTTGCACGCTCTGATTCGGGAAAAGGCCAACATGATAGTCTTAGGTTCAGCTCCAGGATTTCCTCCCAATGAAAGAAAGCAGCCTTGGCAAAATGTGCTCGTTGAGTCTTGCAATACATCGTGTCTCGTGGCCATGGGGATGGTACTGGAAGAGGCCATGACTGCTAATTTGCTACCGCTGGCCGAGCTTCACGTCCAGCGATGTCGAGCAATGGAAGAACAAGAAGCAAAATACGAAGAACAGCAGGAAGAACGGGGAGTACCACTTCCTGTCAATTACGAACGTGAATCTTTTCATCAATGGACGTTGCCACCTGAAGAAGCCATTCTAAATGTCATGAGGACTGCTCAGTTTGAAACACAGCAGAAACTAAAACAGCGACAACCCGAATCGAACAATGTCAATTATCCTGTAACTCCTATGACCGATGAGGATAAAACAAGAACAAGCGCCATGAATCATTGCCATTTTACTGATCCAGACGGTCACAACTTTCTCCCATCGATGCATCTTCCAAGTCGCTCCATACCTGGCGTGCACGCACAGGTGCAGCAGCAGCAGCAACTACAAACACAGCAGCAACAAGAGTCGGACTTTGCCGACCAGTGGTGTTGGCGTCAGGAAGTGCAAAACTACTTACCACGAAAGAATATGGATCTTTTTGGGTGGTTCTTGGCTTCGCCGCCATCCTTTGCGAAGCAGCTCTTGCCAAGAAGGGATGGAGGATCTATATTTTCAATTCTCAAGGCCAACAAGCAACGCTTTCTGACAGCTCAACGGAAACTGGCAGAAAAGAGGGCAAAAAAGGCTGGATCTACGGCTGCCAAGAAGACGAAGGTAGTGAAAGCGGGAGCTACTGCTGCCAAATATAAAGCGACCATCCAACGAAAATCACCGCCAGCAGCTGCTACGAAACAAGTGGGACGGCCAGGTAAGAGGATAGAAAAAGTGGGATCTACTGCTGCCAAGAAGACTAAAAAAGCGGGAGCTACTTCTGTGAAATCTAAAGCAAGGATTCAACGGAAGCCGCCAGCCACCGAGAAACAAGTGGGATGCAGCAACGGAGCCCCTTCAGTATCACAAAAACCACAAGAAGGGAGTTTTCTGGTCCAGCTCAGTCGAGACCTGCTACCAAGTAGTAACAGTGATGAAGACTACGATGATGGCAAGGATAATGCTACTGATAGCGACTGCACGGATGAAAATGCTCAAAAATCCGACCAAAGCAGGACGCAAAAATCCGGAGAAAAAAGGGGCCCGAAGCCACGAGACATAAGAAGAAGTGTAATAAACCCAATATCAAAACCTGATGGCACAGTTCCATGTGTTACCAGCACTGCATGGCAAGATCGGCATTTCATCAACAAAAATAAGCAATACTGCAGGGTGTGCATGAAGAAGGCTTCTTCGCAAAATCCTACCAATTCCTATGCACAAAACAGAAAATTGTGTGGTAGTTCCACCACAGGGTGCCTTGGATGCGGACCCAGTTTCTTTGTTTGTAAGAAATGCTGGCCAACCTGGGACCACAAACCTGAAGAAGCATTCCTAAGAACCAGCAAAAATAATCTTTCAAGATAGTTGAATGGCAAATGTGTACGCGTAGCAACCATGTTCTCCTGACTATTGTCGCCGAAAAATCGTATACTCTGCATAGTTTTTTTGTGTGCATTATCATTTAGTACTCCACTATGACTCTTCTACGTGCGTACATAGGTCTTTTGAAATTCAAAGCAAAGTCCATCGCTGCAAGTATTAGCTTCGGCCAGCAGCTTCTGAAGTGCGAGGTCGCTTGGTAGCCGACGGGTCCAGGCTGTAGCCGCGACCACTGTAACTATTCCTCTTCTTCGCAATTCCTTCACCGTCAGCTTTTTCGGCAGGCGATTGTTCTTCCTTAACTCTTGGAGGGCCATCGTACCGAGGCTCCGATTCTTGTCTTGCTCTCGAATTATTCTCGCCGTATCCGTTCTGCGCTTTGGCAGCATTGACATGAGCAGGTGGCTCCCAGTTGCTTGGGCCTCGAACCTGATCACGACTGGCATATCGACGATCTTCGTAATCACGACCTCCTCTTCCGTCATCTTCTCGTCGACGACTATCGTAACGTCTGTCGTCATAACCTCCACGCCTGTCATCATCGTATCTTCCGCCGCCGCCACCACCTCTGCGATCGTCGAAGCTGCCACGACGTCCGCCACGTCCGCGGCGGTCATCGTAGCTCCCGCGTCGACTTCTCGAGTCGTATCCACCTCGGCCACCTCCTTCATAGCGATCATCGCTGCGGCCGTTTCGCCGATCGTACGAATAGTCATTTCCATTGCGATCTCCTCCTCGGCCGCCTCGGTCTCTGCTGTCCCGTTCATATCGTCCACTATCGCGGTCTGGGGGGTATTTCTCAACAGCACGATCGGCATCGTCGAAGGGCTCTTGGGGTGGTGGTTCGACCATTTCAACAGAGGGATCAAGCCGGAACTCAGGGGATGTGCTTTCCGTCTCAATACGGATGAAAGGAGGGCCACCACGATGAGGATCTACTGGCTTATACCTGGGTCGCACCTTTTGCTCAGCAGAAGGAAATTTATTGGCAGTGGTTTCTTCTTCCTTGAATCGCATGTAACCTTCCAGATCAAACACAACTCGGCCGCCGTTTCGCTTCACTTCGGCTATCAACTTCTCTTTGTCAATGTGAACTCGGCCACGATTCGGCTGCGGGGTCTCTTCGATTTTCATGAAATTGAGCATGGCACGAACACGCTTTCTCATGCCATCGTCTCCTTGACGGGCTCCGCGGAGGCGAGTTTTTCCGTACCCAGTGACAATTGAAATAGATTGGACGGCTTCTAATTTTTTTGTATCCACCAAAAATGGCACCAGACATTCCTCAAACCACCAGCCAAGTGCAATTTCGCCACCTCCAAGAGACAAAAAATGTAAATCGAGCTCTAGCCATTGACTTCCAAGACGAGAGACACGAGCATAAAAACCCTTTTCCACGCCTGTACAGAGCAGTCGATGGTACAGTTTAGAGAGCGTTAGTAACACAGCAACAACAAAGAACTTGCAGGCCCTCATGCGCACTCCTTTTTTCATACCTTCTTGAAAAAGTTTGCGACCCAATCCAATTTGACTGCTCACGGCATCGAGCACGGCATTGTAGGTCACAACATCTCTTGCGACGCCGGCTTCGTCCATTTCTAGAAATAGCTCATAACCTCGCTCCCACAGGTTGCATCGGGCACAAGCTGAAATGGCGCTATTGTAAATGTGCACATTGGGACTGACTCCTTCCAGTTTCATACGCTCCATCAACTGGAAAGCAATATCTGCGCGGCAGCATTTTTCCATGCAGGACATGGCAGCGCCAAAGATGATTACGTTTTTGCCTATACCCATCTCCGTCATTTCGTCGAGATATTCAAGGCACTGGCGATACTGCAAACCCTTGTCGCAAGCACTAATCGCGCTTCCGTAGCTTACTACAGTAATTGGAAGTGAACGCGACTTCATTTCGTCAAACAAATCAAGAGCCCGAGACCACTGGAGACCTTTCTCAAGAGCAGTCATGGTCGCATTGAACGTAACGATGGACGGCGTGCCACCAGAAGCTTCAATCTCGCGAAATAATTTGAGAGCAAGCTCCCACTGTTGGCCCTTGCTCAATGCCGAAATTGCTGCCGAATAGGCGACTACATTGGCTCCGTGACCTTCTGCTTTCATTTCGTCTAGTACTTGCAGTGCCAGTCTCCATTGCTGTCCTTTCTCGGCAGCACTAATTAAAGCAGAATAAGTCACTACGGTCGGTTTGATCCCTTCTCGTTTCATTTGCTCAAAGATTTCTACAGCCTTGTTGGGAACCAATCCTTTCTCGCAAGCACTAATAGCAGCGTTGTAGGCAATGGCTGTCTGGCCGACTCTCTCCTTCTTCATGCGGTCTAACAAGTCCAAGGCAGTTCGCCACTGACCACATTTCTCACACGCCGAAATGGCACTCGAAAACCTGCACGATTGTAAAAGTGGTGATAAATAGCAGTGTGAGGCAAGAATCATAACAGCAATCTTCCTCTTACTACCGGTATGCTTTTTGTACGTACGTGACTTCATTTTTGTCGATATTCTTGGCCTTCATTTCATCCAACAACTGCAAGGCTCTGCGATAATCCTTAACTTTTTCACAGGCAGATATCATTGAATTGTAGTGAAAGGTATTTTTGGGAATGCCGACATGATCAATCCAATCCCAAATGGCCTTGGCCAAATTCATATTCCTGCGTCGGGCCACACTGGAAATAATGGCTGTCAAGGCCTTGCCGGAATCAAAGACGTCTCGATGCTTGTCGCGAGCAATTTCCAATTCTTGATCGACATCAGCTTGATTGTTGGCCCGTTGGAGGCGATCCACCAGTGCTTGAATGTCCATGCCCTTGATAATATGAGGTGCACCTCCGTGAAGGGGATTGTACCCTCCTCTTCGTGGTCCACCACGGCCACCACCTCCCTCTTCTTCTTGAAGTTGTGGATTTTCTTCCATATATCGCCGGTATTCTCGGAAGGTCATGTCATCGCGATTGCGTCCCGGTGGTGGTCCGCCGCGGCCTCGACCTCGTCCCCCTCCGCGGCCTCCAGAATAGGATCTAGAGCCACCACGATAATCATCTCCTCCTCCTCCTCCTCCTCTACCACCACCAGCTCGACGATCATCGTGTCCTCCTCTTCCACCACTGCTGCTGCTGCCACCACGATAATCACGATCACGATCCTCTGCCGCCGCTGCTGCTGGTGGATACTTGGGATGTTCAAAATTGAGTGTCCGACCGGGTTCCTTGTTGGACGTAATGCGATCGTCCATATTTTCAGAATCTCGTTCCCTCATATTAGAACGCTCATCGTGACCACGCTTGAAGTGATCCAAATCTTGCGGTGCCTCGGACGATGGACCCGCACCAGGTACAAATTCTTGTCCGTGATCGGCACGACTGTGCATTATATTTTCGTAGTAGTAGTAGTAGTAGTAGTCGTAGTAGTTGTTGTTCGTTACACAAAAAAAGATTTTATTTGGAAAGAGATGTTGAGAAACAATAAAAAATGGTTGTTGAGTTTTGCGTTGTCATGTGCGTGTAAGTTTAAGAATGAAAGAGACGGGTTGTTGCAGAAAATAATAATAATAGTAACCATATATGGAAAAGAAGACGACAGGGTAGATTGAAAAAAAAATGAAACATGTTTGCAACGCCATGAAAAGGGATTCGTGATATAAGCTGCTGCGGATTGAGCTGCAATAATGAAGTGTATGAGCTTGGTAACAGGATGTTGTTGAGGCGTTTGTTTGAAGAAGACTTCCACAAAACCGGAGAGCGGTTGTTGATACGACTACTACTTGTACACGATCCAAATCAAGATACGAAGGTTGTTGTTATCTTGTAAATAATATGCTCACCTCATCCTTTCTATTGTTGTCTTCTTTCGCTTCGTTTGTTAATATAGCTCTCTCTAAAGAACGTTATTGAATTCTCTTTGGGTTCTAATATTATCTGTTGGTGCTTTACTGCGATAAATATGATTCCAGATAAACAACAAATAATAATAATGTTGGAGGAGGATGTTGTAGTTTTTAGTAGTCCACTACTACTAGCTAGCTAGACTAGCTACTACTCGTACGGTAGCTAGCTAGAGCGAGTAAGACCTACTAAATAGTACCAGGTAGCTGGTACTCGTCGTAGCTTTTTTATGCGCGAAGAAACAACAAGGATGGAAAATACGGTTGATGGCGTTGATCCTTCTAAATTTCGTAGGATAGAAGGACAGGCGAATTAAGATCTACTGCCTCAATGGATCGCACACTTATTCAATGCAATTGAGTCTCTTTACTTCACAGGAGCAGAAAAAAGTTACTCCTATTTAATTACCAGGGTAAGCATCTTGCTTTTAGAAGTACCTGGTACCTGGCACTTGATTGGAACTTGGAATAAATTACCAGTACTACATAGCAAGAGTAGAGCTGTCTGCCAGCTCAAACAAGGTTAATAAAATTATTACAGATTAGTAGTACACAATTCAGTTAGTCAAAAGCCGGAGCAGAAGGGAGAGAGAGAGAGAGAGATATGAGTTCCTTTGGTTACGGTCCTATAGGAGTTTCCTCTACTTCCTCCAGGATATCATCCCATCATGATTTTTATTCCCAAGACCAGGATCGCATGTCTTCTCAACTGTTGGCGGTGACACCCTTTTTTTATTTCCTTTGGGATGCTCTACGAGAAATCATACCCAGCAGTCTTGTATCTTGTACCCTTTCATTCGGAAGGATGTGGCGTCGTTGGTTGGGCCACAAACCTCTCAAGAAATGTTCTTGGGGTTTGTTGCACGATATTTCGTTAGGACATTTGCTGTTGGGATTGCCGCTCCTGTTCTGGTTTGTCGATGCTACCCATACAGCTTTTTGGGAACCCACTCGACATCACGCTTTCAAAGAAACCGGTGAAATGACGTCCTATGTCATGACGATGGTTTTCATCACGTCCAGTAAGAGTCATTCCTTGGTTTCGTTGGTGACGGGATTATCCTTTGAACGGCTCGTGCCCTTTCATTTGACCAGTGCGCTCTTGACGGTATGGATGGCATGTTTGCACGGAATTCAAATTGGTTATTACCACAAGGGTGATAAAGAATCGCACGATTCCGAACATCATGATGGCGATGATGGAGATCACGATGATCACGACGACGAAGAAGACGAACACGAACACAAATATCGCATTTTACACGAACACCACAGCATCCATGCCTACTTGGGATCGGATCCCAATATGTGGAAATACTTTTGGGACAACGAAATGAATCGAACAGGTGCTACGGTACTATTCACTTTGGCAATCATGGTAGTGACCAGCGCCTTTCACACACCCTTTCGAAAATACTGGTTTGAAGGATGGTTGATCACGCACGTCACCGGAGCCTCTGTGATTTTGCTGGCAGGCATTCTTCACGGTGCCGACATCTTTTGGTATGCTCTTGTATGGTGGATCCTCGATGGACTGATCCGATACGGATTAATGGCGGGCATGAGATATCCAAAGCAAGCCAAAGTAACTCGGGTGGCCGAAAATTTAACCAAAGTGGAATGGCCCAAGGCTGATTGCTATCTCAACAAATTCCAATACGAACCCGGTCAGTTTGTCCAAATTGCTATTCCTTCCATTGGTTTGTGGGAATTTCATCCTTTCTCCATTGCCAGTGCCCCCGAAGATCCCAGTGTCACACTCTACATTCGAGCCCTGCCTTCACCCAAAACATGGACACGACAATTAATGGAGCTAGCAGCACCTAGAGATGTCAACAAAATCAGTACTAATTCGGTTCGGGTCTTCATTGAAGGACCCTACGGAAGTCTGCCTTCCATTTTGGAGCAACGCAATGAACACAAATATTCTATGGCTGTCTTTATATGTGGAGGCATTGGTGCGACGCCCTGCCACAGCATTGCCAGGAGTATGCTGGTGGGATCGTCAGCTCCACCTTCGCTGAAGAAAGTGCTCTATATCTGGTCCATACGAAATGAAGATATGATAAACGCTATTCCTCCTCCAACAGTCGCACATGCGAAAAACGACAGTAATGATGATGCCGCTGATGGTATTGAAATGGTAGAGCGACCAAAAATGGGCGACGCAGGGGATGATGTCTTTGAAGACGAAGATCATGACATGTTGGATACTGCAGTTTCAACTACTAGACGGCCTTTGGAAGTGCAGACAGATATTTATATTTCGCAAGTGGACAAATTTCTGGACGGGTACAACGATGACGAAATTGACAACCAGGCTAAACAAGACCAGACCACTTCGGACCAATCCTACCGAATTCATCGAGGTAGTCGTCCGGATGTACATGCCATTCTCCAGAAAGTTCAAGAGGAAGCTTCCGAAAATGGATGGGGCCGAATTTTCGTAATGGGATGCGGTCCGACTTCTCTGTTGGAACAGATCGAAGTTGCTTGTCAGAGAAACGAAACGAACGTAATTGAAATTGATTTTCATCCCGAAGTCTTTCGATATTAACGAGCATAATTGATAATTAATTATGAGGATAATAAGGAAGCTACCACCCTCTCATGGTCTGCACCGCTGTTACATCAATCGCCTTGGATAGGAGCTAGGCCGTGCTACCAAATGTTCGATACACTAGTAGCGCCACATCTAAAGCATTTGGGTGGAAGGTGGAAATCCATGTTCATGTTTCATGTTACTAATATTTTTATTCTTATCATTGTTGTAGTGTAATGAGTCAGTTTCTCGCACACTTGTCCCTTGTTTCCCAATTTCCCATATCCTTGGTTCATAGAGTAGTAGACTTAGCTAGTCTCCTTCAAATAAATAATAGAGTAATACACAACCCTCGTACAGTAGTACTGTTAAAAGAAGCATAATACAAATTACGAATAAATATTAATAACAAGATGGGGAACCGAGCTTCCGTGACGCAGCAACCAGCAGCGCCACCTGCGCTCTTATCGGCGGCCGTAATGGGAGACCTGTCCAAATTTGAAACTGAATGGAAGGCAGCAACATCCGCACAAGATCGAGTCATAAAAGACCGACAACAAAACAATATTCTCCATGCTCTCTTCAGTTGTCGTTCTCCTCAGGCCAAAGCGCAAGATGTTCTGAATCTCATTCACACTGATCTAAGCGAAAGTCAATTGGTAGAACTCTATGAGGCCAAGAATAATTTGGGATGCACTCCCATTTGGATTTTGGTAGCCTACGGCAATGTAGATCTATTGAAGCACGTTCAAACAAAAGTACAAAATCTTTCATTGAAGGTTTCTGAGCTGCTAACTGAATCCAATCACCAAGGCGATTCCCCACTTTTGGCCACATGTTCGCAAGGAAACACGAGCATGGTAAAGTTTTTAAAAGATAATGCATTCAGCAAAAATGATGCCGATTGGTCGTCAGCCTTGTCGCAGGCAAATTCCAAAGGCACAACACCCCTCCAAATTGTTATTGGCAATGCTCATTCAGAATTGTTGGGATTTTTACTGCAAGAAGAAAGCAGTATTGCTCCTCTTTTGACGCGCAAGAATACGGCTGGTTTGTCTCTTTTTCACATTTGTTCGGAGCGAAATTTTGCAAGCGGCTTAAAACTGTTGCTCGAGTACATGACTTCCAAGGACAACAAACGCCAAGGATTGGAACAAGTCTTGGATATTAAGGACAAAAATCAAGCAAATGCTCTCCATGTTGCTGCCTTTTGTGGAAATGAAGAAGCAGTACAAGTTTGGATCAATGTTACTCAATCGGTTTGCAATGACGATGTCGCTGCTGCTATTAAATTGTTGGATCGAATGGATGGGCAAGCCAGAACAGCGTATTGGTTGACCATGGTTCAAGGTCACGAGAAGATTGGTGCAATGTTAGCCGCTACCGGAGTGGATACCAAACATCCAAACATGGTCAAGGAAATTGAAGAAGCAAAAGAACGTCGGGCACAAGCTGCCAAGAAGAAAGAGCAACAACGTCTGATCGACGGTGCATCGCTCTCGAAACGGTAACATATTGCCAATAGCACCGTTCGTTCCTATAATGACAAGAGATAAAGAATAAGCATCATTGTCGCTTCTCGGAGTATTTCTTAGTGCAATATACATATTGTCAAATGATCACTATTCGGTTTGTACCAACACGGAAACAGGAGCGGTAGTAGACGCCGGATTTGGAGAAGTAACCTTGGCGGAGAAGGAAAACAAGACAGGCGAACGATCGTTCATGCGACGCCAAGGGATGTCTTCGCTTGTCTTCTTGCCTTTGGTTGTCACCACATGTAAAAAATAAACGCGGAATCATCGAGTCAATCATTGGGGAAGTGTTTAAGATTCCGCCAACCAACTTCTTATGAATGGAAATATAATACGTATTGAAGGGGAGGACTTCTACTAATAGGCACGTCATCTAGCTCTTTACTACTAGCTAGTAGTAGTACTCGAATACTGTAGTAGAGTAGCTAGTTCTCGTAGTACGGTAGGAGGTAGTAGACTAGTAGACTCGACTAGAGATAGGGAAAAGTTGGTTATTCGATTACGAGGCAGTAGACTATTACTACTAGCTACAGAAGTAGTCTACTAGAGACTACTACTAGTAGACTATTACTAGCTAGCTAGCTACTAGTAGAGTACTCGAGTAGCTAGCTAGCTACTAGTAGTAGTAGTAGAGTAGTAGAGAGAGTACTGTAGTACCTACAATGGTAGACTGCTGCAGTAGACTGTAGCTAGTCTCTACTATCAGTACCTGGTAGTCTAGCAGTAGTATTGTTTTGATGGGACAATCAGGGATCATGAGCGTCCTAATAAGGAAGCCTCACGATTCTCCCTCCGAACGCAGGCCGACAACCCGACTATCAAGTTGAATCACCTTGTGTCTCTCGGATTAGTGATGGTAAAAATATCTAAAGTTCTCGTTCTACCAGGTACAGAGCTTGAATCTCCCTCCGAACGCAGGACGACAATCATGTTCTCAATGCTTGCCCCTTTGAGCTGCTCGGAGCGGAGATATCGTAGCACAATAAATGTTGCGAAAAAAAAATTAATTCGCCATGTCGTCCGTACCTCCACCTCAAGCAAACACCAACCAAACTAGCAGCAGCTATCCCCAACCTAAGAAGGAAGTAGTGAATGGACACCCTGTAAGTTCGACGATGATAGAGATAGAATCCTCAAGTAACGAGAGTAGCAATTGTGTTACTCCTCCGGCTGTTACACCGGCTGTTGGACTGACCTTCGCCACCCCAGGGATGAGTACTGCTATATCCGCCACAGTGCCAATCACGACGAAAACAGCAGCTAAACCAACAGGTGCTGACACTTCTGACACTGCACTCCAAGCTCACGAAGAATTTAAGAAGCTCACCTCGGATAAGGATAATCGAAACGACGTTTCTACCGAAGAGGAATTGACCACGGACGAGGACGAAAAACATATCCAGCCGTGGTTGGACAGCAGTGATTGGGTCCCCACCACTCGCACAGGTCGTCAGAAGACGCCTAAAGAAATTCGCAGCGCGTTGCAAACGTACTTGAATACCAGTGGACGCAGCCAAAAATCTGTTATGAGCGAAATCGGTGTCGGACAAGGCTCCTTTAGGAAGTTCATGTTTGGATCCTACAAGAATCAGTGGTCGGCGGTCCAAAATGAAACGTATTGGGCAGCCGCTCAATTCTTAGAAAAGATGAAGGACGCCGACAAGGAAAACAAGGCAGTCATTGCCAAACGCAAGGCCTCCACCAGCGACAATACTGCTTCCACTAGTGGCAGTGCCACCAAGAAAACAAAGACGAAAGCTGTTTCTTCTTCGCGAGCTGAAGGAGATCAGTTGTTGAAAGATATCATGGCAACACCTGGGGTAGCCCAGGATGATCCTGTATTTGATAAATGCCCGCAGGTGGTCAAAAAACTGCAAGAGTTCTTTCAAGACCATCCCGATGTTACCAAGGCATCCTTTCGCCGCATCGCTCTTTTGGGCTCCGCCAGCAATGCCTTGTCCAAGTTTATGGCTTCCAAACACGCAGATCAGCAAGGGAATGCTGTCTACCGTCGTGCCTACACATTCTTTGAAAAGTTGCGCTTGATGAAACGTCAACCCAAGACTCCGGCCCGTCTCGAGAACGAACAGAAAATAGGACCCTTAGGATTTTCCACCAAGCCTTTCCGAAAGGTTGACCACGTTTATTTGGTACCATCTGAGTGTCCTCACGAAGCGGGACGAAATTTGCGAGCTCTTAATTACAGACTTTCTCGACAGGAGCAACGACTCGATAATTAGTGAAGAAAACACCTTGCTCTTGCAGTTGTCGTTCTTATTGTTGAGAAGATTGTTGAGGAGACAAAAGTACTTAAAAGAAGCATAATCATACATTTTATATTCAATGACAATCGTTTTCAAAAATGCCCAAAGTTTCGGGAGTGCTTGCAATGTTGAATTGAAGCGGGAGAAGTGCAACTACTCGATCCTAGTCCGCACAGCAACAGAGGTGCAGATTCGGAAACAATGGAGCCGTCTTCCGCTGTGGGAGTGTGCCATTGAAGAGATTCCTCTCCCGCACTTCCTTTAGAAGTGGGTGTATCCCTTCCATCCTCGCTGTTGATCTCACTCTTGGCTGCGCTGCTGCTCCTTGCATCTTGACCGCCCAAAACAGAGGAGTAACCATCGTCATCCATTATGCCCTTTTTGCTTCGTCGGCAACTGGTACAGTTGAGAGGCTTAAGCTTTTTGAAGAGCAAAGTTTTCTTCTTTTTCAAGTACTCGATCAGTGATGTCGTGAACGATTCTGTCTCCTTCGTAACATCCAAATCAGCCAGAGAATAATTGGACACAGCACAAGGAGTGCTGCTATTGCTATTGCTATTGCCATTGTTTTTGTTGAGGCTCCGCGATGACCCGACTTCACCCACAGCTGGCAAAGCTGGACCGTTTAGTGACGAGTATTTTGTTGAGTATCCTCGGTGCTCACGTGGATGTCGATTTCGATTGGGATTGTATTCTTTGGATCGAAGTGGACTACCGCTCATTTCCACCGTGTCCGAGTCGGCATCGGTCTCAAAAATGGGAAGCATTGCCTCAGATGGATTGCTTAGTTGTGAGCTGACATCGTCAAACGAATTGGATGTTCCTAAAAGTGACCCGAAGAATCGATGTTGATGTGAGGATCGTGGTGGAGCGCCAACCTCTCGTGGTGGGGGTGCAGGTGCACGAAAGCTCAAGAACTGGTGAGCGTGATGATGGTTCATGAATGATCCGTCTGGTATATGCAAGCGATTCATGGCATCCCTGCTCAACGTCAAGGGGGCATCGTCGTGGAAGGCAGGCGATGATCGCCCGCTGCTGCTTCCTTTACTGAAAAAATTGGCGAGACGCAGTTTACTATTATTGCCAAGATCATTGTCTGTATGTACAGAAAGCTGGGTACAGAAGTTGTGATACGAGTATAGGGAATGAAAGAAGTGAGTTAAAAGTATCATTTAGACAAAGACAGAGGCTTTCCAAGCCAAACCCTTGGACAAGTCATTATGGATCTTACCAAACCATCGGCTCGAAGCTCTTTGATACAATCCCTGGCAAGGTCAGCACTGCAAGACGATAAAAAGGAGTGTTTGAGCACGTTGAATCTGAGAGAACCCGAACATCACGAATGCGCCCAAAGTCAACGAATGCGTGCAGAAGAAACTTACGCAGATTTGGCAGCCATTGACCATGGTTTTGCTACCCACAATTCACGTGGCCTTACATCATATTTGGCGATATTGAAGATATGAACCAATTGGCAGAAGCTGGATCCACGAAGTTGCATGAGACCGTCATAATCCTGTCTCCATTTTTCGGGCAATTTCCGTTGAATAGAATGGAGAACATCTCGAACCAAGTCTACCTTGATATCGACCCAAAGTTGCATAATTTCAAACTGCTTTCGTCCCGGATCTAAAAGTAAAATAAGAATGGGGGTTCGAGCGTGTTCCTCGCCCGGACTATGTTGTGAAGGGCGAGCTTGGCCCAGACCACTGTTCGAAGAGGACGAAGCAGAAGCATGCGCCAGGAATAGTAGATCATCCGCATCCGCTGGAGTTTTTTGTCGTGCAACACCTTGATCTTCCATTTCTGTATTGCTGTCACCGGTTTCAGTCTTCTTTATCAATTCAATCACTCCATTTCGTTCCTCAACAATCAGGGCAGGGCTTGGTAACGGCTGCTGCCTCTGCTGTTGTTCTCTTGGCACAGGACAAGGAACGGACAATATATGAGCTTGTCGCCAACATCCTCGTACAGATTCTTCGTTGGAACACATGCTATTGCTGTGACTCAACACGGAACGATGGCCGCTTCGGGGGGCCGTATTGCCATTCATGTAGGACCCACTAAGATCTGACAATTCTCTGGCTAGAGGAGAAGGTTGCACTAACGTGACAGAGCTGGGCCCATTGTAGCTACCACTTCCCGTACTACAGTTGGACGAGGAGGTCACTGGTCGTGGTGGCTTGTTCGTACTAGGAGACATGTTGATCTTTTTTCGCACGATTTGCAATGAGTCAAAGAGTCTTCTAATCGGATTATCAGTATCTTGAAGCTCACAATTTTGTACGAGGACTATTCATTGCCTCTGCTCAAAAGAATGGAGATGATTGTACCAGGGCTAGATTCTTGTTAATCTTTCCTTAATCGACGGTGTCAGTAATATATTATAGAACTTATTTGCAGTACCTACTACTACTACTAGCTACTAGTAGACAAGTAAATAATAATAATATTAAAGAAGCTTGGAACACGAAGCAATGAAAGTACTGTAACAGAAAGCTACGAAATTTTTTTGGCAGCATTATTTCGCACCTCCGCTAAGTGATTCCGCGGGTTGAATACCAGCTGGCGTAAAAAAAGATCCTGCCAATAAGTATCCAACCTGATTAGCCGGCCACCTCAAATTTTCCACTATGGAAAGTCAGTACTCTAACACATGATTCATTCGCTTTATCAACCCTCACATTTTTTGGTCCTTGAAGGGTGTATCACTCATTAATTATTTTTCGTTCACCGTTGGTACACGTATGATCTGCTTGGAGCGGTAGCTTTTTAAGCTAATTCTACAAACAGCGTTCTTTTCTTTCTCGATGCACAACTCGAGTGGTAACTCTTTCCATTTGTTTTAGTAAACATACTCCTGCAGACGACACGAAACGCTGAAAAATGAATCCAAAGTAACAGTTTTTTATTCAATACTTCAAAACGTAACCATGGCAAGCAAGGATTCCACTTCTTATCACCCTTCCTCTTTTTCGCATCTACTTAAACTGATGTCCAGCATTTTTTCGCAGTAACATCTAATACATGTAATCCGAGATTAAATTGTCATTCTGAATTTCTGGACACCTGCGTGTCTAGAACCTAACAAAGAATGAAGGCGCCGTTTTCCTGTGTTTCTTACACACATCGACGACACTGGCGAGAAGCCCACTGGAGTCTACGTAGTGGATTGTAGTTGGCTCTTTGAATTTGTGAAAGGATTGGAAGAAGGAACTGATTTAGCAGAGACGAACACGCAAAACGTCCTCACGGTCCACGTGCGTTTAGAAGATGCCGAGACGACCTGCAAAGTCAACATCATTGAGGAACGCAGCTGGAAACAATATTGAGGTTTCTCGCGGCTCTTGTGTTTCGGCAAATAGTACCAATGATTAGGACGAACGAACAGAAGCGTGGTTGTTTGTGATGTTTGCGACTCCTGTTTAAATGCATGGATGCTGCCCATGCTTGTGCGGCCCCAGACGATCCAAAAAAAGGGTGAGATAGCAGCCAGTCTAATCCCGAAAAGGAAAATATTGTAAGCGCATTGATTTGATACTGTCGCATTGGCATTGGAAGAAACTTCGGCGTTCGCATCTCCGATTGCAACCGTATGCTCTGAGCGGTCGTCACTATTGATTTATTGCAGTCGGAACTACTCTACAACCAGTCCTTCAAAAGGTAATATTTATTATTTTATATCTAGTGCAGTTCTGAGGAATCCGGAGAGCAGGCTGAGTTCCCACGGCATCAACTTTTCATCAATTATAATCTAGAAAGTTCATCACAGACAATGGGCGGAAAGTACTGTCGACTCATCTAGTCAAGGAGATATGAGGCTTTATACAACAGGCGCGGTAGTATTCGCGCTTGTTCGTGTAATTCAAGCATTTTTCTCGCAGCAACAGCAGGTTCGCTTTTTGAAAATCAAATACTGCACTCGCATACCGTCCTTCTGGAAGTCCTAAGATGTGATTCTCCTCCTCCTCCTCCTCCTCCTACTACTACTACTACTACTCTAGAAAGTAAAAACCATTCCCGCAAGAACTAATTACAACAATTGGACAAAAGTATGCCAAATAAATCCCTCGCCAATTTTTGTATTCATAGGAGACGGTCGTGTTCGTACATAACTTCTCAAGCGCAAATGCGCGATCAAGTCTGAAACCCAACTGATCAAATCCAGAACAAATGAATAAATAATTTGGTTTTGGATATCCATCGCGTTTTGTACGACCGTTCCCTTTTTCACCTCCTCTAGCACATACATGGCAACTGCAAAATAACTGAAAACATGTATCTCAGAGCAAGGATTTCGTTGTCGTTGTTCCTTGTCGGCAGCGTTGCCGCCGAGCGACTGCGAGGCGTAGCTTCCCCAGCCGAAAGAGCAGGCCGCCGACAGCTCGGTATGAACGACAAATATTACAAAGATGTTGTTGACTGGAATAAACCACCAGATGTTATTCCTGTTCCATCCTCGATGCCGTCTTTGTTGCCTTCAGAAGCTCCGAGTCCCTTGAGAGTTGAAGTATCGGAGACATCCAAGCCATCTGACAGTCCTAGTACTACTGTAAGTCCTACAGACGCGCCAAGCGGCAACCCAACGACCGAAACCCCAACAGCAGAATCAACTGGTGCTCCTACAAAGGCTCAAACACTCAATCCAAATCTAAATGCAGCGAGAGAGCCAACTAGTACTCCTACAGAGGCTCAAACACCAAGCCAAAGTCTTATTACAACAGCAGAATCAACTAGCGCTCCTTCGAAGGCACAAACACTAAGACCAAGTCTCATTACAACGGCGGAATCAACTGGTGCGCCTACGGAGCACCCGACACCAATACCAAGTCCTATTCCGACATCAACGCCTACTATTCTTCCTACGGAGGCCCCGACACCAAGCCCAAGTCGTACTAAAACATCAGAGCCTACTGGTGCTCCTACGGAGGCTCCGACACCAAGCCCAAGTCGTACTAAAACAGCAGAGCCTACTCGTGCTCCTACGGTAGCCCCGACACCAGGCCCAAGTCAGACCACAAACCTACCTTCCAAATACCCTACATCTAACCCAAATCTCTTGCCTACAAAATTACCTTCTGCCCCTCCAACCACTATGCCTAGCATAGGATCAACGTCAAAACCAACATTCCTGCCAACAAAGCAAAACCCCGCTTCTTCTACCACCGAACCTACCACTGGACAGAAATCAGTGCAAATGGATCTCCTCACTGACAGTCCCTCAACTGGCGAGTCAGAAAAAGATCCAATTCCTTATTTCAAGTTTCCGACAGACCAAGGTGAGTTAAACGATTTTCTTGGAACGCCAGATTCAGTGACGAATTCTCCTACATTGAAACCGACTCTCGCTCCGAACACAGAATCACCTACGGAAAGTCCTACAGCAAACCCAACATCCAATGCACCAACGGCCAGACCTGCTCCTGTTCCAACGACTACTAGTCCAACGAAGTCATCATCAGGTAGTGGATCCTATTTCTTCTTTTTAGATGTATAGAAAAGGCATGGATGATGTCAATGCTAGTAAAGATAAAAGTTAAGAATTTGAATCTTTTCTGAAATTTGTTTTAGTGAGACTTCAGCTGCAGAATGCAACAACCTACTAATAAGTGATTCCCAGGCTAACCAACCGTGAACGTGAAGAACCTAATCAAGAGCGTACCAGTAGCACGGAGAGTAGAGACGCTTGGCTTTCATGTGTGTCAGGACGGACATCTTACTCAGTGTTGGTGCACACAGAGCGAACGCAATACTTGACGCATAACAGGTAATTATTGCTCTTGTTAAAATGATTCAATTGTTTTTCATGCCCTCTGCCCCCCCACTTGCATGCTGCTACAAACATTATTTTTTTAGTTGTGAACCAGTCACCGCCAACCCGCGGGAAGGTGGCAAGCTCTTAGTTCAGTGAAAGCCAGCGGAAGAATGCACCTGCCACATGTATCCGAGCGGTAGCTGTGCCATTTTCAAATAGTTATTGTAACCCAAGTTATTTTTGCAGTCAGACTTAAAAAGCTCGGAGCTACATTCATTATAATTTTTTTCGTTTGATTTAAGGCAAGATACCCTAGTTGACTTTCTTTCCTTGTAAAACGGCCTTTTCACTAGAATTCGCCGTTGTTTCAAACAGGACCCAATACTCAGGAATCCTGAGAGCGTTCCTCGCCAAAAATGTTTTCCACATTACCATACACATTGCAATGTATCAAATATCGTTCCGTTGTACACTACATGTATAGTAAACTGTCATTTCGAATCTGATATTTCTGAATAACAGTTAAATGAATTAATAAGCTCTTGCGCCGACCAGTCTTAGTCAACAGGCTGGCTCTCCAGCTTAAAATTCTGATAATAACATCAAAACAGAGAAGCAGAGCAGCGAAGAAAATAGAGTGAGTGAAGTTCCTGCGGTTTCTATCTTAACATCGCGACAGCAGGAAGCAAGTATCTATTCCAGTACGCTAATTGCTTCTTCTACTACAGTACTAGCTAGCAACAACACTCGTTAACCAACTGCACCTAACGACCACTATCCTCGCTCAACAATCATTGACGCAGTAGTGGCTGTTCTTTATTTTATTTTGCTGGTGTGCGTTGCTCGAGTGGAAAAAGAGTTTTAGCCCTGTTGTTGTGTGTATCACTATTTCTCTAGTACTAGTATAGAATCTCCATTCGTTGGAGAGTATGATGGTGACTGTGAATGCAGCAGGAGCATCGCCATCGTCACCTGGAACAACCGCAGCTGCATCAAGCAGTAGCAACAGCAATTCCACAGCACAGCAACAACACCATCCACAGCACAACAACTCGGTATCGTCACAGTCACGATCCATGGTAGCCAAAGGAACCCACCCCTTAACACAACGCCGAAGACGTATCGGGAAAGGCGCACTCTCTCATAATACGACCGCAGCCGGTGGCGGCTACAAATCTGCCGGTGGAGTCATCAACAATAACAGCAACAACAGTAGTGGTAATAGCAGCACTAGCAGTAGCAGCGAATCTGCGACACCGCTGTCCGCAACAGGCCCCACCAAGGGAACATCTACACCATCAACAGCCGATAATATGGATACTGCATCCACTTCTTCTCGCAATCTGCCTCAACATACGAGCACTGCACCAGCTGCTGCTACTACGGGTGTTGCTGCATCATTGCAACCACCCAAAACGTGTCACTCGGCGCGCATGGCCATGGTCTGTTGTCAGGGTTCGATACGAATGGGAGCTCGGGCTCAATTGGGCTTGTGCCCTCCCGGACGTCCCCGACGGACTTTGCAGGCAGCATTACGACAACGGACCCGAGCATCAACATCATCATCATCATCCTCTACCAAACAAGCGCCGCACACATCCAATTCCATCACGCGTCGGCTGGAAGTGCCTTCCGCTAGTACTGACTCGTACTATACACTAGAACGCATGATTGGACCGCAGTCTTTGGAAGACTACGAAGACCAAGAAGAGGACTACCTGCTGAGTACCAATACCTTTGATGTAGAAAGTGACGAAGAAGCTAGCAGTGGCGATGACGATGAACTTGGGCCCATGGATCCCTTGCTGGCACCAGAAATACCAGCACTGGATAACTTATCCACCAAGTATAGGAATCTACGAGAACCGCTTTTTACTCCGGCAGGCACTGATCCCAATCAAAATCCGAATGGAGCTCCCGTAATGATGACGAGTGGTGCTTCTGGAAAATTGCCCTTTAATCGTAGAAAGATTCGATACTTTGATGCTATTACCGCCCACGATCGACTAGCGGCGCGGGCCTATCTCACGCAGGAAGCTCAAAAGGCTCGACGGAGAAATGCTGTGCTCTTGACACGGCACCTGCGTCGGATGCAAAAGCAAGAACGACGAAAGAGACGCGAACGCAAGGGCGAAACAGTGCCCGAAAATGATAGCGACAGCGAGAATGAAAATCCCAAGGAAACGGCGCTGATTCAAGGTGGCATTTCCCAGTTTGATCAACCCATGACGTCAGGAATGTCGGCAGCTTTAATTTTGGAAAGTTTGACGCTTAATCCCGTTGAAAGTATAGAGGGAATGGCAAAGTGTTATGACGGAATTGTGTCTGCTGGAGTAGCGTTGATAGAAGCACAAAATCAAGACGAAGAACCAGAGCAACAGCAACAGCGTGAAGGAAACGGCATACCCAAGACGAGTCGCGCGAATGTCTTGGAAGCATTGGCACCCCTCTTGATCACATCTCTGGAACAACCATCGGGAGATGTCATTGTTTTGCTGGCAAGAATGAGGAGGATGTGTGGTACCGCACGGTATCAGCGGAGATTCGTGCAACGGATCGCTCCTTGTTTGGTTCGGCCCAAAAATGCTGCCGTTTGGTGTCTGCGGCACCAGCATGATATGGAACCGATCGTGGCTGCCGTTGAGTTAATTCTGGATACGGCGCATGATATTTTCGGCAGCGGCTGGTACGAAAAAGGTCGCCTTCTCTTGGCCGACACCAAGCGCGCGGAATCTCTCAATTCGGCTGCGACTCAGCTCCGAAATTTGAGCGGAGAACCAGCTGCCGATGCTCTTTCTTTAGGATTGGCTTACAGTCATCATGGCAGTCACCATGGATTAAGAAGGTACAGTTCCGCAGTTTCTCAGAAGGATCACGGAAAAGCAAATAATGATCAGCTGGCTAAATGGGAAATCATGGCGGTAGACAAAGAGATCCATTCAACGATATCCAAGATTATGTCTTCTGACTGGAGCAAAGTCACTCTCAACACGAAAGATTCTGACAGCGTTAGATCCATTCGAAGATCAGTGTCGTCGAGCAAGCGACCTTCTACATTGCCGCATTCCTCGAGCGGCGAGGCCAGTCCGAGAGCCATGATTTCTCCTCGAAGTCCTGGGCCTCCACTGGGTGGCAAAATGCCCCTGTCGCCTCCTCCTTCGAAAGACTACAGTTCCACCGGGCCCTCGGCCGACAGTGTGTTTGACAACATCATGCCAGCAACGCCCCAACCTGCTGAGAGACCGACGAGTCCGGAAGGAGTTTCGGTGCAAAAGAGTACAAGTCCAATGGTTACCTCTCCTCCCGCCACGAAACCTTCGAGCAGTATGGACGAGGAAGATATCAAGTCAGCAGCAGCATCAACGAGCTTCACTCCTCCCCGGTCGCCCAAGTCCTCCCTGCGAGGTGGAGTCGAACAGGCACCGCCTCTGCCGAAGCCATCGTCGTCGAATGACCCTTTCCTTCCGATTTCACCAAGACGAGAGAGGTCCACGTCTCCTTCCTTAGGCCAAAATGCCAACCAAGATACCCGAGAAAATGTGCTAGCTCCGTTTACAACCACCCTGGGAACCAGTCCAGCTGCACCTTTGTCTCCGTCATCATCTCTTGGTAATAGCACCACATCGGACCTACTCGGTTATAGACCATCGTCTGGTTCGTCAATCATTTCTACAGGATCTGGTGGTGCCTCCCAGTCAGCGCATTATCGCCAGCTAACTTCTACTGCGTCGGAACGGAAGCGTACCGTGGCGGCTTGCCGTGCCTTGCGAGCGCAGATTACTCGATTCGAAGAGCAGTTTATCATGATACATGGGAGACCACCGAAGGGCGCCGCCGAACGGGCGCCGCTTGCGACGACATACTCTCAATATAGAGACTGGAAGCGTGCCATTCGAGCAGATGCTGCATGTCGAATCCAAGCCCTATTTCGAGGGGCGCGAACTCGCTGGATACTCACGCGCGGCGACAACAAGCAAATTAGTCGCATTGTTCAGAGCAGAGCAAGTAGAAAGCCTTATATCCGCCAACCTTCCGCCACCTCCCCAAGACGCCAGGCGAATCAGGATACACTCTTGAATCAGATTGGTATCCCTGTTGAAATCGGAGAGGGCGACCAAAGTCGAACATCCGCTTTGAGACCATCTTTTACTAGCAGCATTTCAGCAAGGCCTCAGCCTCCAACTCCCGAGACCTTTCCGGGACAACAGACAAATCCGTCACTTGCACCACAATGGGCTAGTCAAGTTGTTAGCCGACGTGCAGAATCAAGGGATCGTACCCCTGACGGATTTCCCATTGTGTCGAGTGGAAGTCGGTCCCCTGCGGCCCCATCTTCTCCATCGCACAGTACCGCTGCTAACAGTGTTTCTGCGACTCTCAATAGGTTGCAAGCCAGGAAGCGAGAGTTGAAGCAGGATCTGAAGAAGTACGACATGGACTTTGCAAGAAAACATGGTAGAATGCCTGTCAAGGCGGAGAAGGAGCCAATTCGTCATTTGTACGAGAGTTACAATGCCCTGAAGAGCCAGATTACTGCATTTGAGCAGGAAACGGCCAGAGCTAGCTCTACCACTCCACCCGTTCAGCAATTAAGCGCTCCTGCACCGATTGCACCGCCTCCAAGCAGTAGAATCATATCGGCTCCTCCTACTCCGCCCGATAGCAGCGACAGTGATCGCAGTATTGATTCACCCGGCCTTATTGGCGGGCGAGTCAGGCGACAGCACCAGCCTGGCAGGTCACCACCTGTCTCGGCTTCAGCTTCTTCAGTAGGGGAATCGCAGGATCTTGCTGCTTTGAAGGCAGAGAAGGCTCAATTGCATCAAATGCTGAGATCTTACGAGAAGGACTTCTTCAAGAAACATCAACGCCAAGTGTCGAGCTTTGCGGATATTAAGCCCGTTGCGTCGCAATATAGAAGGTACAAGGAAATCAAGAAGGCAATTACTGCGTTGCTAAATCAATTGCAACAAGGTCGTAGCCAAGGCTAATAGAATTCAGGAATTTTTTGCCATTATAATTGGCATATCGCATCGAACATAGAACACGCAGAGACTCCTCATTTGTCATTGATTTCAAGTAGCATTCTAATTTTTACAAAGATATACAGTACTATTTTGCGTTGATTGTAGTAGGCATCACAGAGCTTCCAGCACTTCGAAGAAATGCAGGTCGATACTTTTCTGGGCGATGCCTTATATTGTGGAACCACGATCGCTTTGAATCGATGCCGGACCTTCACCTTGTGCTGGAAGATTTGGAACGAGAGAGTCTATTTGCTCTGCGCAGAGACAATGCCAGCAAGTGGCCTTGCACAGCACTCATGTTTCTGCCTGCGACGCCGTCAAGGACTAAATCACTACCACCGCGTGTATTTTCGATTCAATACGTGTGCATATTGTTCCAGTTGCACTTGCGTGATTTCTACCTTCCGTCGTCTCCTTCGGCCTGTGCAGGTTGCTACGTGAATAACTTCAGATTATGAGTCGGACGCTAGAAACATGAGGATTAGATAAAAAATCATCTTCTTATACAATGACGTCTCTGGTTTAGTATTATTTCTTCTCTAAAACTTCATCGAGTGTGGCGTGTCGTTCGCCGAAAGCGTAAAGTGCGCTGCCAAATATCCCTCCAACATTTCCGTACTGGCAATGGTCTTGAGAAGGACATCGTCGACGGCCTTTTGGTCAGCTTTGCGTTGGTCGCTTACAATGGCAGCCTTTGGAGCATCTCCTTCGAAAAACTCGACCTCACCTTCTGCCTTCGGTGGGTCTGCAGCCCGAGAAAAGTATTTGTCATCAAAACTGTCAACCTTCACACCGCTGACATCAACCTTGGTGGATGTGGCAATAACATATGCCTGGTTGACACGACGAAGAGGGACACCATTGATCTTGTAAGGTCCAGTTACCAACAACAAACCAGACTCTAGGGCTTTCAGGAAGACCACACGCTTTCCACGGAATCGTCCAGCCAAGATAATCAAAACGGTACCAGGGGTGATCGAGCCGCGAATCTTGGGAGGCTACGAATATTAAAATTATGAACGAGGTGATGAGATAAATTCAGGAGTCCATTATCCACAGCAGAAAAGCAACCAAGTGTAGTAAAACTAACAACGAGACGCACAATGGACACCGTTGGCTAAAGAAGACTTACGTTCTGTCGGACCTTGTATATTTGCTTTGAGGGCTTGGCATCCTCAGCAGGGTAGAATCGGGGGCTCTTTCCTTCTTTCTTCTGCGATACACAAGGAGAATTTGGAAGAGATAAAGTAAGACGTGGGTTAGGAAAGAACAGTCTCATACTAGTACAAGTACAGCTTCAACAAAAGCGAAAAGGGAACAGCAAGCACCAGCTGACGCGAGAGATGTTCCCCACGACAAAGAGGTTGCATTTTCCACCATGTCTAGCAAACGCTTGCCACCATTCTACTATCTGTGAAGATGCCTGTAACTAACGCTGAGATAATTACTTACAGCAGTTCCCATGGTGACGGTTTCTAAAGATAAATTAAGTTGGTGCTGATCGCAACGATACTGTTGTTGATGATGAGGTAAAGGATAACATAAGGTGCGACAACAACGACCGCAGAGCCCTGAGGTGCCTCAAGTACAGAAGACTAGGGCTCTACGAGAAATTCTACGTGGAAAAGGTACTGATACTTTTAGTAACCTGAAAAAGCCAGTAAATAGCTCGAGTAGAGATCAGGTTAGAAATCGATATCGGTCTCGTCTAATTTTTTAACAAGAAGGCAGGCGGCGGCAAGCTGGCAGGCAACAACAGGTTATCACAATATGTTGCTATTCTGCTAAAAAAATCATTAGTAAAGAAGTATTTTTTGGTTTCTCTAGCAATACTACCGGTTTTACAATAGTCGCATAGATAGAGGTAAACAAAAGTAGGTACAAACGCACAAAACATGCTTGGTATTTTTTAAACGTTTAAAATTTAAGATGCTGTTGCATTCAACGTGCGCTGTATAAGTGGTTGCGAGACTTTTTTACCACGACAATTATTTGTGCCGGCAATCGGTGCTACAGCAACGAAACTGCTTTTTGGAGTACGATAGCACTCATCAAGCAAAGGCACCGAAAGCATCTGCTTTTGGTGGTCGTTTCACGTGATCGGAACCACGCTTGTTCATAGTATCACTGCCCCGGCTACTGTAGGAACGACCGCTAATACTCATATTATCTCGAGTTCGACTGGGAGGCATTTCCAAGGCAATATCATTGTAGTCGATGCATTGACTCCCCTCGTCGTCAACTTCTACAACGGAACTGTCATCATAGGAAAATGATCCGTGTCCGTTGTAGGCATGCGATCCATCCGATTTATCCATAGCACCGTCTTGGTATCCACCTTCGTTGCCGTAGTCTCGATAACTGTGCAAATTAGGTCCTGAAAATTCACTCTGGAATTCAGGCGAATTGCGAAAGGCATTGCCTTTGCGGCGATGGAACTGATCCCTGACGATCACCACTGTGGCAACAATGGCACTGCCGAAAAGGGCGGCCATAAAAAAAGCCAAAATGGTGTGATTGACGCCGTTATTGGAATTTTTCTGTTGTGTTCGCGACGACGAAGAAGAGCTTGGACCAGCAATGGCAGTGACAGAGACAGATTCGATCTCTAAATTGGTGTCATCGGGTTGGGCATTCGATGCCCCTGGTGTGGAGGCTGATTCTGTCTCCGTATCCTCACCATCCAATCCTTCGTCGCCTGGAAATAGCGTTTGTCCATGTGCTTCCAAAAATGATGCACTATCAAAAGGCTTGCCATCGCATTCCAGAAACCACAAGCAACGGCGAACGTCATCGCAGTCCCGACAAATATCACAGGATACAGGAAGTGTCTTGTCTGCGCGGATAAACATGTCGCAATATTCAGTAAAAATGGCTTTGGTCGTCAGTTCTCCTTGGTAATGAACACCTCCCAGAAAGAGACTGGGGATATCTGTGGCTGGATCAATGTTGAGTTGGTTGAACGCTTCCAATTGCTCGTCGAGTTTCTTGTTCGGAACGTCGGAATCAATTTCATTCAAGCTTCCGACGCAAGATTCCAGATCCGAATACTCCAACCAATCAATCTGGTCGATAACTTCAATAGAACACATTGTCACGTCACCCTTGTACAGACATCCAGCTCGTTCGAAATCTTCCAAGTACCGGAAGAATTTGTAATCTGTTGCGTGGTAGGCTTGATCGATGCACAGGCGTCGGAGGGCCTCCAAGACGAGCGATTTGCCGGTAACCGTTCCGGGTAAGCTGGACGGTAGGTCCGGGTGACAGTACCGGCCGGAGTGGGTACAATGATCCCGACAGAGTGCCGATTCGACGGGATAGGACGTTACGCCGTCCGCTCCTAATTCGCGACAACCAGCTTCAACGCCATCCGCAATCAAATAGTAGGGTCGGGCCCAAAGAATTTTGGGATCCAAATGATTGCGAATCGCCATGCCCTTGATGAGCGGCCAAATTCGCTGTTCTGGCTCAGGAAAAATTGTAAAGACCTGTTTTTTGTTGTTGTTGTTGTTGTTGTTGTTGTTGCGTGATTTGATGGCATTGGTGCGAATTATATTTTTTGTAAAATTTGAAAATGATAGGCATGTGAGATGTGAGTTAACAGAAGAATCCAAGTTGACGATGCGCGAAGAATTTCCATGATCGGCTTCAGCTTTCCATTTTGATTGAAAAGACTTAATTAATTGAGATAAGAACCATCATCATTCTCGTCGCTACCACCGCCGCCACCACAAAAATTATTTTGCCTTTCACTTTAAAATAAGAAATGAGAACATACCTTGACATCCGGACTGTCTTTGTACAGTTCGTTGAATTCAGTGTCAATATACGCTTTCATGGTATCGTTGAAATGGACATATGTAGCTTGAACGTCTTCTGATGTATCCCAATAGGAAGATACTGTTGCCGCTGTAGCATCTTGCAAGTAACGTTGTCGATGTTCCGATGAAGGATTGTTGTTGCTGGGACGGAGGTTTCCTGGAAAGTCATTTCGATTGCTTTGGAGGCTGACAAAGGCAGAAGTATCAGCAGAGACAAAAGTTGCCGCTGATCCCAATACCAAGCTAACGAATAAAGGTCTTAAATCCAACATGGTTGGATCGATCTTGGTATTATTATTATTATTTTTTATTTTGTTGGATTGGTGAATCTGTTGAGGATGTGGGATGAAAATGATGCAGAAAAACCTACCACAGTTCCAACGTACCAACTACAGTACTCTAGTACTGCCTCCATCTTGCTTTTCCTATAAATGCAGTGTAGTCGTCGTCGAAGAATTAAAGGGGAAGTCTTGAATCATGGCAATTGAGGATTACTATAGCAAAACTAGTACACTCAACTTTGATCCAGGAACTGCGGGATTATGCAATACAAAGGCTACTTAGGGGAAGAGGCTGTTGGCTATCGAAATGTATTTAGCCGAATTTGGCAGTACAGTACTGGTACTAGGCGAGTACGACGACTGGTAGGAATTCACTGATTCCCAAACATCTCTACTGGTACCCCACAGTTGCCACTTATTATTACCATATATTTTTTGTCTTAAGTTGTTCTCAGAGTATCTTCCGGATGATCCACTTATTTTCATAAAGGAATATTATTATTGGGAGGATTTGGATAAAAAATATGGAAGTTGGAAGTTGAGGAAGTTGCTTTTCGCCCCTAAGTATTGCTTACGTGGAACACGTTTCGAACCCCTCTCAACCTATGTGGAGGCACATCGACTTAAGT
>Ga0210036_1001003_pt1 | contig 32325 bp, 22 predicted proteins | sample CryGeymeta201515_FD_185469 | JGI IMG/M metagenome (GOLD analysis project Ga0210036, IMG submission 185469) | Groundwater microbial communities from Crystal Geyser aquifers in Utah, USA - Crystal Geyser metaG 2015-15 (SPAdes) (version 2) | ecosystem: Environmental > Aquatic > Deep subsurface >...
ACCTGCTTGCACTCGTCGAATCGACCCCGTACCAGCAGTAACTCGGCGAAGTTGCTGGTGTTCGCGGCGTGCTCCGGGTCCAATTCGAGCGCCCGCCGGTAGAGCCGCTCCCCTTCGTCGTGATTTCTGCGGATGTCGGCAATGAAGGCCGCGAGGTTGCCGGTGTGTCTGGCGTTCCCCGGGTCCAACTCGAGCGCGCGCCGGAAGAGCCGCTCCGCTTCGTCGTGGTCCTTGTGTACCTTATACATGAAGACCGCGAAGTTGCCGGTGAGCTCTGCGCTGTCGGGGAACTGCTCCAGTCCACGCCGGTATATCTGCTCTCGCCTCTCAGGATCACTCTCCGCGCTTGCCCTGAGTTCCCATGACCACCAGCCACCCTCCCGCGCCACCGTCGCAGCGAGCGCCTCACGGATGGGCTTTGCTGCTTCTTCCGCATCCGGGTCACGTTTGCCTTGCGCGAGACTGCTCTGGAACTTCTCGAACTGCTCCCGGTAGCGCTTGGCCCGCGCAGAGGCCTTGCGCTCGATCTCCTCGGCCAACAGCTTGTAGCCGAATCGCTCATTAAGCTGGATCATGAACTCGTCAAACCCCACGATGGGCACCAGGCCTCCACTGTGCTCCGCGACCAGGGAGCAAATCCTGCCGTTTGGCTTGCCGTCCTGGCTGCGGTAGCACCAGTGGATCCCGCCGCGGAGGTGGTTGGGCGCCAGCGATTCGAGGAAGCCCATGAGCCCACCGTCGTTCCCGCCGTAGCCGATCACGACGGGCGTGTACTCGCCCAGCAGCTTGCCCAGCACGTCCGTCCAGGGACTTCCGAGCTTGGCAGTCCCCGCGGGATCGCTCCTGGGCGCCAACAGGAGATCCCTGTGGATCTTCGCGACGAGCGGGCGCCGAAGTCTGACGCGGGCGAAGCCGGCCAGGGACTCGTGTCCGCAGACCAGTGGGAACGTGTCCGTGTAAATCGACAATGCGTCCGCCACGAGGTTGTCGAAGTTGGTGGTGATGACCACCCTGTGGCGGGTCTCCGCCAGGACGGTGGCGAGGATCGAGTACCCGATACTCGGCTCTGCCCGGCTCATCGCGTTCTCCAGGTAGGCGTACCCGACCTCCGGGTCGCGGCCGAAGCGCCTATCGTACACCTGCGGGTAGAACGACGCCGCCTCCTTGAGACTGAACGAAGGGATCCCGAGGTTCTCCTCAGTTGCCCAGGTCTCAAGCGTCAGCGAGTCGTCATCTCCGACGGCAAGTCGGCGCAACTCCTCAAGCCACGTCCGCACGAGCGCGCCGCCCGCCGGAATGCCCGAGGTGACCGACGCGCCGGCACCCAGGATGAACGCGAACAGGCGATCCTCCATCTGCTCGTGGATCCACATGAACTCATCCAGGAACCCAACAGCCGACAGCTCCTGGGGTTTGGTCTCGACGACCGTTTCTGAGCGGGACATGCCTGCACCCTCCGGTGTCAAGTCGCCTGCACTCGCAAAGCCGCACGGCCCCACGGCAGGTAGACTGCTCACTACAGTACCAGAAGCAGCGCAATTTGTCCATTCCCAGCACCGGCTGGGGCCTGCCGAGTCGCGGCGCTGTTACTCCCCACCCAGGTTCCCCATCGCGCCGGGTCAGTCAACCACGGCCGGCTTGTCCGTCTCGCGTCGCGCATTCGGCAGTCCTCGGGGGATGTCCTGCGAGAGTAAGACTGTCTGACTGCCCAAAGCGGAAACGGACGGGCGCACTTCTCCGGATCATCCGGCAAATGCGTACCTACTCCACCACGAGGCTTCGTTGGTGCCACGAGATGCAGTGCAGGTTAGGCCCTTAGCCCGGAGGGCTTGCCCTTGACAGCCCGGTCGCTTCAGCGCCGGGAACCCGGCGGTATCTCCCATCCGCCCAGCCCGTTTACGGGCTTCACTGCCTGCAGAACCGGATGCCAATGGCTGAACCGGGGCAAGCCCGTAAACGGGCTGGGACCCACAGGCCCCGGAGGTCCCGGAGCTGAAGCACCGGGCTGCAACGCACGGCAAGCCCTCCGGGCTAAGGGCGATTACACACTTGCCGGATGAACCACTTTCCTCAGGAACCAGTCGCTTCCATCACCCGGTCGATGTTGTCCACTACCTTTCGCATCCCCTCCACGTACCGCTCCATGAGCGCCATGTCGTTGGGCGGGTGGACGCCGCTCAGGTAGGAGTGGGACTCGATGAACTTGACTGTCTCCGGATAGTCCTCGGCGCGGTACTCGACGTCCCGGCCGAAGGGGCAGGTCCAGGGGCAGCCTTTGCCGTAGCCCTTCTTCTCCTGGAAGACGTCCTGCGCGGGAACGGGCATGGTCTGCCATTGTCCGAGGCCGATGCCTTCGGCCCGCAGGGCGGTCTGGACAGCCTGCTTGAAATGCGCAACAGGCACATCGAGACCGAGGTCTTGCGGCCGGAACTCGACGACGTAGCTGAAGTAGACAGGGTCGGCGTAGTCCGGCGTGTACGGGCCGGCGAGCCCCGGGAGCTGCGCCAACTCGGCCGTCAGATACTGCGCGAACTCCTTGCGCTTGGCGTTGTTCTCGTCCAGGCGGGTCAACTGGCTGAGGATGAAGGCGTTGACGAACTCGTGAGGCCGGTACATCCAGCCAAGCCCGAACGCGTTGTACTCCCGCTCCTTGCCGTGAAGGACAACCTCGCCGAACTCGCGCATCCGGTTGGCGTAGTTGCGCCAGTCTTCGTTGTCGGTGGTGTAGAGCCCGCCCTCACCGCCGGAGAGGTTCTTCGAGCGGTTGCAGCTAAAGGCAGTGGCGTCGGCGACGGAACCGACGGTCTTGCCCTTGTACTTGGCGCCGTGCGCCTGGCAGCAATCGGAGATCACGACCAGGTTGTGCCGGCGGGCGATCTCGAAGATCGCGTCCATGTCGCAGGGCATGCCGTGGATGTCCACCGGGAAGATCGCCTTCGTCCGATCGGTTAGCTTCGCCTCGATCAGCGCCGGGTCGATGGTGAACGTCTTCGGGTCGAGGTCCACGAACACGGGAATGGCGTTGTGGTGAAGCACGGCTGCCGCGGTCGACCAGAAGGTGAAAGCCGGCACGAGGACCTCGTCGCCCGGCTCGACGCCTGCCGAGGCGACAACCATGTGACACGCCGCGGTCCCGCTGTTGGTGACCAGGCAGTACTTGGCGCCACAGTACTCCGCCCATTTGTCCTGGAGTTCCAGTGCGCGGGGGGCAGCGGTGCCGTGCAGGTGGCCGCTGTCGAATACCGCCAGCACCGCCTCCCGATCCTGTTGGGTCAGCGGCGGCCACGCCTGCACCATGCCCTCGGGAACTGCGCGGGTTCCTCCGTCCAGGGCCAGCTTGTCTGCCATCGGGTAGTTCCTCCTTGGTTGTGCCCCGGCTGCAGTCGTCCGCCCATTGTACACCCCCGTAGGATAAAGCTCCAGCTTTGTCCGTGTCACGGAGTTGCGACCACGACGCTGGCGCGCAGGAACGGAGACAAAGCTGGTCAAACTCGCAGAGTTTGCGCTTTATCCTACGGGAGCGCTCTCAGGGAGTCGGAGACCGGGGCTTGCGCCGTCACGTGGCGTATGCGAGAATCGAGCGCGACGCAAGTAGACTCCCTCACACAAGGCGCCACAGCTCATGACCGGACGAGAACGCTTCCTCAAGATCGCCCGCGGTGAACTCAAGGGCGAGCTGTTCCTGCCTCTCAACCTGAACTACTCCTGGTTCATGGAGGAGACGCTCGAACGCTGGCGCCGAGAGGGCATGCCGCCGGACGCCGACCCGCTGACGTTCTTCGGGCTTGACCGCATCGAGTTCACCGGCGGGGGGCCGTACTCGTTCGTCCCGCCGTTCGAGGAAGTCGTCCTCGAAGACGGGGACGACACACAGATCGTGCGCGACCGATTGGGGATCACGCAGCGGGTGTTCAAGGCGCACGGCCAGTCGAAGATGCCGCAGTGGCTCGACTTTCCGGTGAAGTGCCGCCGGGACTTCGAAGACCTGAAACGGCGCCTCGACCCTGAGACGCCTGCGCGCTACCCCGCCAACTGGGAAGCGGCGAAGGCACGGTGGGAGGGCCGCGACTACCCGCTGGGCATCGGTCCCGGCAGCTTCTTCGGGCACACGCTGCAGCGGTGGGTGGGACCCGAGAACCTGTGCCTGCTTTTCTATGACGATCCGCAGTTCGTCCACGCGATGCTGGACTACTTGGAGCCGTTCTTCCTGCGGCTCGTCGAGCGGTTCATCGCGCACGCGCAGTTTGACTTCGCCTCGTTCGGCGAGGATATCGCGTTCAAGGGCCGGGCGTTCCTGTCGCCAGCCATGTTCCGGGAGTTCCTCCAGCCGCACTACGTGTCGCTCTGCAACGTGCTGCGGGCGAACGGCGTGGAGACCATCTTCGTCGATAGCGACGGCAACATCGACGAACTCATCCCTCTGTGGAGGGAAGTCGGGATCAACGGCTTCTCACCCATGGAGGTGGCAGCAGGCGGAGACCCGTTTACGCTCAAGCAGCGGTACGGCGATGGCATTGTCTTCGCGGGCTGCGTCGACAAGCGCGTTCTCGCCCGGGACAAAGCGGCCATTGACCGGGAGGTTGAGAAGGTCAAGCGCCTGCTCGACATGGGTGGGTACTTCCCCGCAGTGGATCACTCGGTGCCGCCCGACGTTCCGCTGGAGAACTTCCGGTACTTCCTGCAACAACTGCGGGCGACTTGCGCGTGAGCGGCCCACGCGCACGACGAAACCTTCAGCCCGGCTGCCGTGTATAGGGCTGGAGAAGCGGGCAGCCGGCGGGGGGCGCGTTGTGAGCGAGTCACATCCGGCCGGCAAGCTCAGGAGGTGTACCCAGTGTACTACCAGCAAACAACAGCCATACCGTCGCCCGGCAGCACCCCTTGCGCAGCGACGTCACGCAGCCGCGGGACGCCCAAGCTCTGGCCAGCCCTGTTATGCGTGGCACTTTCGCTCACAGCGCCGGCACTGGCACAGGACTTCGCCGGGCTCAACTTTCAGCCGATCGCGGCCACCGACGGCAAGCTGGTCTTCAGCTTCGACCAGTCCGTCGAAGGCTGGCAGAGCTTGGACGGCGGCAACGGTCTTAGCGTCGAGACCGACGCCGCAGCAGTCAAGGAAGGGAAGGGCGCCCTGAAGTACCAGTATGTGCTGAAGAAGGGCGTAATGAGCATCGTCTTGCGCGGCGAGTTGTCCGTTGCTGGAGCGAAGTCGGTCTCGTTTTGGGCGAGGGCTTCACGGTCGGGCATGTTCGGACTGGGATTCATCGAGAAGGATGGGTCCAACTACTTTACGACCTTCCGCGCGCTGGCGGACGAGTGGCAGCAAGTGACGTGCGATCTGGCGGACATGCAACTGGCGCCGGACTCCAAGGATGAGAACGGTGCGTTGGATGTGGACCAAGTTCAGCTCATGGGACTGATAGACATTGAGGCGCTGACCGTGCAGAACGCGGAAGTGAAGGAGCCCCAACGAACGCTCTGGGTTGACGAGGTGACGTGCTCACCAAACGCGACGAGCCCCGCCATCGAAGGCGGTCAAGCGGTGCTCGACGACTTCGAGAAGCTCAGTGGTCGCTGGGTGGCTGTGCGCGTCGGCGAGAAGGACCCGCTTACACTCGATGCCGGCGACAGCCTGAAGATCACCTCCGAGCCCGAGAACGTCAAGGAAGGCAAGGGCGCCCTGGAGTATCACTACCAAGTCGTCGGCAACGGCCCGATGGCGCTGATGGGGTCCCTGTCACTGCGTCTGAACGACCCTCGATCCCTCAGCGTCTGGATGAAGACCAGCGAGCCCTCGATGATCGCCCTGAATCTCTCGGAGCGCGACGGGTCGAGCTACATGGCGCCTGTGTTCACCTCGGGCGGTGCGTGGCAACTCGTGAAGCTGGGCCTGACCGACTTTTCGCTCGACGAGCACTCCAAGGACGAGAATGGCCAACTTGATGGCAACCAGGTCGGCTCCATTGGCTTCATCGATGCCGCGGCCATGTTCGGCGGCTTGGGCGCCGAGGCGGGGGCGACGCGCACGCTCTGGCTCGACGAACTCCTCGCCAGCGACCAAGACCCCCCGGCGCGCCAGGTCAGTAAGGACGGGGCCGGCGGCAAGCTGGTCTACATAGACGACTTCGAGCAGGGCGCGCCGGCCTGGATCGGCCTCACGCTGTCCGGGTTTGCCGGGGGCGGGCAGCCGAAGATCACGATGGACAAGGGGACGACGATCAGCCTCACCGACAAGGAGGCGGCGGCTGGCAAGGGCGCGCTACAGTGCGGCTACTTCGCGCCGGAGGCCAGCCTCTTTGCTCTGCTCCACTTCTGGGGAAACGTGCCGCTGACCGGTGCCACCGAGCTGCGGTTCTCGCTCAAGTCCAAGTTCGACGCGAAGCTGATGGTCACGGTTGAGGAACGAGACGGCTCGGGATACAACCTGCAACTCGATGCAAGCGGCGGCGAGAAGTGGCAGCAGCACCAGTTGCGGTTGGCCGACTTCACGCTGGCAGACGACAAAGTGGACGAGAACGGCAAGCTGGACCCCGACCAGTTGAAACAAGTGACGCTCATCGACATGTCCGGCGCTGTCGGTGAACCCGGGCAGAACGTGCTCTGGTTGGACGAGGTGGCGTTCTTCGTGCCGGCGGGGAAGTAGACCGGAGATCAGCGGTCAGTCGCAGGCGGTCGCTGGCTGGTCGCGGAGCACGTATTCCTGAATCGCCAGCGCCACGCCGTCGTCGTCATTCGAGGCGGTCACAATGTCCGCCGCCTCTCGGATTGCGTCAACGGCATTCGCCACTGCAACGCCGACGCCCGCCGCTTGCATCAGTTCCAGGTCGTTGAGGTTGTCCCCGAACGCCATGACGTCGGCCGGCGAAACGCCCAGGTGCTCGCACACGCGGCGGAGCGCCGTTCCCTTGTCGCAGCCGGTGGGCAGAACGTACAGCTCGCCGTAGTCGGGGTGGGTCCGGTTGCACTCGTTGATGATGCTGGCGCCCGGAAGGACCCGGTGTAGCGCGGCGTCCAGCTCAACGAGTGTCTCGCGCTTCCCGACGGTGGCGATGAGCGCGGCGGGCCCGGTGAGGAGTTCGGCCACGTCGGCGACTTCGCGCTGGCGGAGCCGGTTGAAGTCCAGGTAGAGCTGCATGGGCTCCGGGATCGGCGCAAGTCGGTCGTAGTAGAACCGGTACCCATCAGGCATCGCCTCGTAGGCCACTGGAGGCAGACCCAACTGGCGTACGGTCTCAACCACCACCGCTGCCTGCTCCGGCGCCAGGTTCCCGTAGAACAGTGGCTCCCAGGTGTGCGGTTCCGCGAGGAGCGCCCCGCCCTGGACAATGTGCGGCGCGTTGAACGGGACGGAGTCCAGCAGCGTGCGGCAGGTCATCACGCCGCGACCGGTGCAGATGCCGACGTACAGCCCGCGCTCGACGCACCGCTCCAGGGCGCGGAGACTGCGGCTGGTGAGCCGGCTCCGGCCGTTGAGGAGCGTGCCATCGAGGTCGATGGCGAGGTACTTGAGCGTGGAGGTTTCCATGCGCGGAGAGACGCTTCGGCCAACCGGCTACGCCGCCTCCCACTCGCGCTTCACCAGCTCAAGCGCCTCACGCAATGCTGCGTCCTTCGGCTCGGTCAGTCCGCACTCCAGTCCGAGCCAGCCGTCATAGCCGATGTCCTTCAGCGCGCGGAAGCCGGGCCTCAAGTCGAGATGACCTGTGCCGGGCTGCAGGCGGATTGAGTCGGCGACGTGGATGTAGGCGAGGTGCGCCTTCGCCGCCCGAATGCTTGCGGCGATGTCCGGCTCTTCGATGTTCATGTGGAAGAAGTCCGCCATGATCTTGCAGCCAGCGCTGCCGACCTCGTCGCACATTCGGCAGCCTTGCTCGAGCCGGTTGATGAAGTGGGTCTCGTAGCGGTTGAGCGGCTCGATCAGGATCGGGATGCCCGCTGCTTCGTAGTCCGGAGCGATCAGCTTCAGCTCCGCCACCAGCAGGTCCCACTGCAGCTTCAGGGGATCGGTCAGCGGCCAGAGGTTCGGCAGCTCCGGGCGCGTGGCGAAGGTGGGGACGATAATAACGCCGGCAGCGCCGAGGCGCTTTGCCGTTGCCAGCCGCGCGCGCATCTCGGCGAGACCTTCCTGGCGCACCGCAGCGGTCGGGTTGAGGAGTTGGAGAGAGCCGACCATGGCGCTTGGCTGGACGGGGCTGCCCGCGAAGTGCCGAGCAAGCTCGTCGTCGCTCAGTTCCAGCACGTCGCCGTGCAGTTCGATGCCGTCGTAGCCCAACTCGGTCAGAGCTGAGAGCTTCTCCGCGAGTCTGCTGCCTGGCGCCATGGAGGCGCGGACTGAGATCTTCATGTGCGTACTCCTTCGAAAACTCGTCGTCACACGCCGGAAGATAGGCGCCAGCCGGTTCGTTTTAGCGCCTCGCCAGTGAGGAACGACCGGCTGACGCCTACCTTCCAGCACGACCCGTTCTTACACTCCCAGCAGGCGCAGCATGACCTCCCGGTCTACATTGCCGCCGGTCACGATCACGGCCAGTCGTCGGCAGGTTGCGGGCAGCTTGCGCGTTAGCACAGCAGCCACCGCAGCGGCCGCCGCCGGTTCGGCCAGGATCTTCACCTTCTCGAGGCAGAAGCGAAAGGCCGCCGCGATCTCGTTCTCCGACACCAAGACAGTGCCATCGATCAGCTTCTGGACGATCTCGAAGTTGAGCGTGCCCGGCCGCCGCACGGCGATCCCGTCGGCGACGGTGTTGATCTGGGGCAACTCCAGGGGGCGACCCGCGGCCAGCGACTCCGTCATGGAAGGCGCGCCTTCTGCTTCGACACCGAATACCCGAAGCCCCGGCTTCAAGTGCTTGCCCGCAACGAGCAAGCCGGAAGCGAGTCCGCCGCCGCCGATGGGCGCGACGAAGGTGTCGATCTCCGGCTGGTCTTCGAGGATTTCGCAGGCGAGGCTTCCCTGACCGGCGATGATCAGCGGGTCATCGAAGCTGGAGATCTGCGGGAGCCCCTGGGACTCTGCGAGCTGCTTCGCGTAGGCACAGGCGTCGTCGTAGTGGTCGCCCTCGATGAGCACATTTGCGCCGTCGGCGCGGACGGCGTCGACTTTGACCTGCGGCGCCGCGCGGGGCATCACGATGGTGGCGGGGATTCCCAGTTCCCGAGCCGCCAATGCCATCCCTTTGGCGTGGCTCCCGGTAGACGCCGCTACGATCCCTCGTTCGCGCTCAGCCGGGGAGAGAGCAGCCAGTCTGTTGGTGCCGCCGCGGATCTTGAAGGCGTTGGTCCGCTGGAGGTTCTCGAGCTTGAGCCAGACCTCTGCCCCGGCCGCTTCGTCCAGCTTCTCGTTCCGGATCAACGGCGTTCGGAACACTCTGCCGGCAATGGTCTCTCGGGCAGCAACGACATCTTCGTAACGGACCAAAACAGAACCCTCCACAGAATCAGTCGCTCACGTCAACCACATACGCCGACGGAACCAGTCCGCCGAGGTTCACCGGATGCCGGCCAACGCAGGTGAAGCGGGGGTAGCGCAGCAACAAGCTTGCCACGAGCCGGCGTGCCAAGCTGAGGAAGACGACGCGGCCGCCCGGCTTCACGACTCGCGCCGCCTCGTCAAGAAACCACCGGTACAGCCTCGGGTTCTTCTTGTGGGAGCCGACGCGGATACAGAAGGGCAGATTCGCAACGATCCGGTCCACCGTGGCGTCGCCAAACGGCAGGGCACAGGCGTTCCAGCGGAAGAGACCGAAGTCGGCGCCGGCGACGTCGTGGGAACGGTATTCCTGTTTGCCGACGCGGCTGGCGGTGACGCGAAAGGCTGGCGTTGAGCCGGGCGCCTCCCTGACCTGTCGGAGGGCAGCAACCGCCGCCGTCAAGTCGAGCGACCGCCCCAAGTCCTTGAGCCGGCCGAGCCCAGCCGCCTCCGCGGGGATCTCGTCAAAGCGGCCGACATAGGCAACAACGTGATTGGCCGCGCGGAGCGCGAAGAGGTCGGTCGGTGCGCCCTCCTAGTCAAACAACACGCGCCCGGCACCCTCGCACAGCGCCCCCGCTTCCGGGAGTTGCTCGCCGATCTCGTTGGCGGCGATGAACTCGAAGCCGGTGCAGACGGTCACGTAGTATCGCATGGAGGCGCGGTTTGGCGGCGATAGACAGGAGTGAAGTTCGGCAAGTTGCCGGGGGCGTGATATAATGGTGCGCCATCAGTTGTGAAGCTGCAAGGAGGACGCAATGGCGCCCACCGGGCCGAAGATGTCCGTCGACGAACTGAAAGACATGGCGAAGAAGCTTCGCCGCCACATAGTCGCCATGCTGACCGAAGCCGGTTCGGGGCATCCGGGAGGGTCGCTGTCACTGACAGACTTGGTCACGGCGCTGTACTTCCGCGTGATGACTCACGACGTTGCCCGACCTGACTGGCCGGATCGAGACCGCTTCGTACTGAGCAAGGGGCACGGCGTGCCGGCGCAGTATGCCGCTCTGGCCGAAGCGGGCTACATTGACCCGGCGCTGCTGGCGACGCTGCGGAAGCTCGGCAGCCCGTTGCAGGGTCATCCGGCCAGGAAGGAATTGCCGTTGCTGGAGGCTTCGACCGGCTCGCTGGGGCAAGGGCTGTCCGTCGCCGCCGGCATTGCGCTGGCTGGCAAGCTCGACGGCGCCGCGTACCGCACGTACGTCATCATCGGCGATGGCGAGGCACAGGAAGGCCAGATCTGGGAGGCGGCGCTCTTTGCGGCGCAGCACAAGCTGGACAACCTGACCTTGATCGTGGACTGCAACGGGTTCCAACTTGACGGCCCCACCGCCGACATCCTGAGCCTCGCGCCATTGGCGGACAAGCTCCGCGCCTTCGGCTTCGAGACAAGCGAAATCGATGGTCATGACATGGCGGCCATCGTCGAGGCACTGGAGGCTACCAAGGAAGTGACTGGCAAGCCGCAAGCCATCGTGGCGCACACGATCAAGGGCAAGGGCGTGTCATTCATGGAGAATGACAACGAATTCCATGGCAAGGCGCCAACGCCCGAGCAATGCGAGCAGGCGTTAGCCGAACTGGCTTGAGAGCAACGGACCATTGCACCACTGAGACACGGAGCGCACGGGGAACGGCATTGGGGCTTGACGAACGCTCCGTGAACTCCGTATCTCAGTGGTGGAAGAGTCGTTGCCGCGCCTCTGGACACCCGGAGACAGAGCATGAAACTTCAGCAGGGAAACTCGACCCGAGAAGCCTACGGGCAGACGCTGGCGGAGGTCGGCAGGACGAACCCAGACATTGTCGTGCTGGATGCCGACCTGTCGAAGTCCACCATGGCCAAGTACTTCGCCGCCGAGTTCCCGGATCGCTTCTTCAATGTTGGCATCGCCGAAGCCAACATGGTGGGGCTGGCTGCCGGGCTCGCGACGTGCGGCAAGATTCCGTTCTGCTCCAGCTTCGCCTGCTTCGTGATGTGCAAGGCGTTTGACCAGCTTCGCCTGGCCGTTGCCTATTCCGAACTGAACGTCAAGATCGTCGGCAGCCACGGCGGCATCAGCATCGGCGAAGACGGCGTCTCCCAGATGAGTGTGGAAGACATCGCCCTCGGCGGTCTGCTGCCCGGGTTCAGTGTGATTGTCCCGGCGGATGAGCCGATCACGCGGAAGGCTGTGCCGGTGATCGCTGCGCATAGTGGACCGGTGTACATGCGCGTCGGCCGACCGAAGGTGCCGGTTGTCTACACGGACGAAGCTGCGTGTAGCTTCGAGATCGGCAAGGCCAACCAGCTCCGGCAGGGAGGCGACGTGACGATTATCGCCAACGGCCTGCTGGTGGCGCCGGCGCTGGACGCTGCTGACCGCTTGGCGGCAAAGGGCATCGAGACGCGCGTGCTGGACATGCACACCGTCAAGCCGCTGGACGACGCCGCTGTTGCCGCAGCCGCCAGCGAGACGAACGGCATTGTGGTCGCCGAGGAGCATTTGCTCTACGGTGGTCTGGGTAGCACCGTCGCCATGTCCGTCGCCCGGCAGCACCCGGCGCCCATGCGGTTCGTGGGTCTGGACGATATGTACGCCGAATCCGGCACGCCCGAGGGGCTGATCAAGAAGTACGGACTCACGGCGGACAGCATAGAGCGCGAAGTGAACGACCTGCTAAGAGCGTAGTGCGAGATTGCTTTCGGGGCGCACACAGGTCTTCCTACATCAACCAAGGAGAACACACAACACCATGCTCAGCGACACCATCAAGAGAGGCTTCGAACGAGCGCCCCACCGCAGCCTGCTACGGGCTTGTGGATTGACGGAGGAGGACTTCGGCAAGCCGTTCATCGGCGTGGCCAACTCGTTCGTGGAGATCATCCCCGGGCACGTGCACCTCGACAAGGTCGGGCGGATCGTGAAAGAGGCGATCCGCGAAGCAGGCGGCGTGCCGTTCGAGTTCAACACCATTGGTGTGGACGACGGCATTGCCATGGGGCATACGGGGATGAAGTACTCCCTCGCCAGTCGCGAACTCATCGCCGACTCGGTGGAGACCATGGTGCGCGCCCACTGCTTTGATGGACTGGTCTGTATCCCCAACTGCGACAAAATCGTGCCCGGCATGTTGATGGCGGCTGTGCGCTGCAACATCCCGACGATCTTCGTGAGCGGCGGGCCGATGGCCGCTGGGAAGACGGCCAGCGGCGAGACGGTAGACCTAATCTCTGTGTTCAAAGGCGTCGCAGAACTGAAGTCTGGGAGCATTGACGAAGCGCGTTTGACGGAGCTGGAGCGCAGCGGCTGTCCGACGTGCGGCAGTTGCTCCGGCATGTTCACCGCGAACTCAATGAACTGCCTTTGCGAAGCGGTCGGCATGGCCCTTCCCGGAAACGGCACGATCCTGGCCGGCAGCGTGGACAACTTCAACCCGAGGCGGGTGGGGCTGTGGAAGGCTGCTGGGCGACGGATCGTGGGCTTGGTCGCCGAGGACCTCAAGCCGCGCGATATTGTCACGCAGGAGAGCATCGACAACGCGCTGATCCTGGACATGGCAATGGGTGGTTCGACGAACACTGTCCTCCACACGCTGGCGCTCGCGCACGAAGCGGGCATCCAGTATGATCTGGAGCGCATCAACGAGCTGTCGCGCCGCTGCCCGAACCTCTGCAAGGTGTCGCCGTCGTCACCCTACCACGTCCAAGACGTAGACGCCGCCGGCGGTGTGAGCGCAATCCTGAAGGAAGTCGGCAAGGTAGCGGGTCTGCTCAACGCGGACTGCCCAACCGTCACCGGAAAGACGCTGGGCGAGAACATCGCCGGAGCCGAGATCACCGACCCCGCATGCATCCGGCCGCTGGACAATCCGTACAGCCCGGAAGGCGGTCTGTTCATCCTCTTCGGCAACCTCGCGCCCGAAGGTGCCGTCGTGAAGACAGCCGGCGTCGGTCCCGAGATGATGCAGCACGAAGGCCCGGCGGTCCTCTTCGAGTCGCAGGAAGACGCCTGCAGCGGCATCCTGGATGGGCGAGTCAAAGCAGGCGACGTCGTCGTCATCCGTCACGAAGGCCCGCGCGGTGGTCCCGGCATGCAGGAGATGCTGGCGCCCACCTCCTACATCGTCGGTATGGGCCTTGGCGACAAGTGCGCGCTCATCACCGATGGTCGGTTCTCCGGTGGCACCGCTGGTGCGTGCATTGGACACGTGTCGCCGGAAGCTGCCGCCGGTGGGCCCATCGGTCTCCTCCGCGAGGGCGACCTGATCGCCCTGGATATTCGGAACCGGAAGCTCGAGGTGAAGCTCTCCCCTGAGGAACTTGCGGCCCGCAAGGCTGAATGGCAGGCTCCTCCACTGCGCATCGACTACGGCTACCTCGGCCGCTACGCAAAGCAAGTCACCTCCGGCAGCCAGGGAGCTGTGCTGGACTTCTGAGTGGAGTAGCTCGCGGAGCGGTCCGTGCAGGCCGCTCTGCCGGAACGCTATCGCCGCCTGACCGTCTGGTGACAACCGCTCGGAGGCACTTGAGAGGAAGTGGTCCACATGAGAACAGCCGGTCTGCTAGCCGCACTGCTCCTAACGCTGCCCGCGCTCGCTGAGGACGCCGCGAAGCTCCCCCAGTGCCAAGTGGGGGACAGCCTCGCCGCGGTCGAACTGACCACGCTGGACGGCAAGCCCGCAAAGCTGTCTGCATACGCGGGGAAGACAGTGGCACTCGTCTTCCTGGCCAGTTTCAGCAAGATCGCCAAAGAGGTGGCGCAAGAGGTGGAGAAGCGCCTCAAGCCCCGGCTACCCGGGAACACGGTGGTGGTGTACGTCCACGTCGAGTTGCCTGTGGCTGCGGCGACGTTCCGGAAAGAACAGTCGCTGACCGGCGATTCACTGCTCGACGCAAAGGCGGACCTCCTGACGAAGTTGGGGCACAAGAGCGTGCCGGCGGTTGTCGTCTTGGACGGCAAGTCCGTCATCCAGTTCTCGGAAGTGAGCTTCAGCCGCGCGAAGCTCGAAACCAAGCTCAAGCAAGCGGCGGGCGATGGCAACGCTCAGTAGCCGTGGCGCGGCGGTAGCGGTCACCGTCGACGTGTATGACACGCTGGTGCGGTACGACGGCGCCGCGACTTTCTTCGAGGAGTTGCTGGCGCCGCAGTTAGGCCGGGCGCAGAGCGCGGCGTTCCGGCGGAGGGATGACGAGGGTCTAGTGGCGGCATTCCGGCACCTTGCCTCCCTGGACTTCGGGGTCACGCCTTTCTTCACCATCAAGGACCTCTACCGCCGGGTATTCGAGTCGCTGTGCCCCGACTTCGGCGTCGAGTTGTGCGCCGGGGAAGCGGCTGCCGCCCTGGCCGAGGTTGTCGGCCGGATGCCGCTGTTCCCGGAGACGCGCGAGTTTCTCGGGCGACTGCGCCGGCGGTACCCGCACTGCATTGTGTCGGACATCGACGACGACATCCTGAGGACCGTGTTCGCCCATCACGGGCTGACGTTCGAGTATGTCGTGACGTCCGAATCGGCGCGCTGCTACAAGTGCTCTCTCGGGAGCGACCTGTTCCAACGCGCTTCGGCCGAGCTCGGCGTGCCTGTTGGGCGCTTGGTGCACACTGGGGATTGGCTGCCGGATGTGGTCGGCGCGCAGGCGGCGGGAGCAAAGGCCATCCGAGTCCGGCGCAACGGCTCGGCCTTTGACGACGGTGGCCCTGCCCCCGATGCCGAGTGCGCCGATTTGCTGGCGGCGTTAGACCTCGTCGAGACGCTCCTGTAGGACACGGCCTCGGCGGAGCGGGAGCGAAGCGGTCGGCGGCCGTTCGGCGAGCGCCACTACCGGCCGTTGACTTCGCCCGGTCGGAGTGGCTATACTACGCCCACCCCCAGCATTGGGGGAACAGACCGAGGCGGACCGGGGGTTGCGTTTCGGGGCAACCTGCTCAACCGACATTCCGCGGAGACGCGGCGGTGCCCGCCTACTGGGTGGGCACCACGACCGATGAAGGCCCTGTTGTAGGACGTCCAGACTTGTCTGGAAGATGGGCGCGTGTTGTCCCCAACGAGTTGGAGCGCTTTCAACTCATTCTTGGAGGAGAGAATACCAATGGCTGAAGCAGCATTGATCGTGACGAAGAACGGGTACGGAAAGATCGTCGGGACCGACGATTACCCCACGCGGGGCCGCGGCGGCAAGGGAGTCCGCACGTTCAAGGTGCTGGACGGAGACGACGCGGTTGCCGCCGCGGCGCATGTTCAGACAGGCATGGGCCAGCGCGTGCTGATTGTCACGGCTGGCGGGATGGCGCTGATGACCGAAGTCGACAACATCGCTACGCGGAGCCGAACGGCGGGTGGCGTCAAGCTGATGGAGGTCGACGAGGGCGACGAGGTAGCCGCCCTCGTCGTGTGAGCGAACTGCTGCTGCCCTCGCGGAACGCGCCCGCCTGCAGGCGAATATGCCGGTCCTGCCAGTGGGCCAGTCAGGGGGCAACCAGCCGTTGAGACGGAACGCGGTCTCACCACCAACACCAATTGCTCGGTCTTACCGGGTGTGATATACTCTCCTTCTCCGCATCGCCGGAGCCGCGGTGCCCTTGCTCAGGAGGTCGGTTGCCCGAAACCCAGGTCTCATGCCGTCGAAAACCACCTGTGGCTTGGTCTCGCTGGGCTGCTCCAAGAACTTAGTCGACTCGGAAGTAATGCTGGGCCTGCTCCAGCAGGCTGGCCTGGAGATTGTTCCGGACGCCGCCCAAGCCGAAGTCCTGATCGTCAACACGTGCACGTTTCTGCGCGAGGCAGATCAGGAGTCCCTGGAGACGCTGAAGGAGATGGCCGCCCACCGCCGGCGAGGCACCTGCCGCGCCCTGGTGGTGACTGGCTGCATGGTCCAGCGCTACGCCGAGCACGTGCACGAACTGGTGCCCGAGGTGGATGCGTTGGTCGGTACGGGTGACTGCCAACGCATCGTGGAGGCGGTCCAGACAGCGCTGCGGGGTGAACGGTTTGCGTCAGTCTCGCCCCCCACGGAGGTCTACGACTCCCGCACGCCACGACTGGTGAGCACGCCCCGGTGGACTGCCTACGTGAAGATCGCTGAGGGATGCGATCAGCAGTGCGCTTTCTGCGTTATCCCCCAGGTACGCGGCCCATACCGCAGCCGACCGATAGAGGATATTGTCGAGGAGTGCCAGCGGTTGGTCGGCGCCGGGGCGAAGGAACTCGTCTTTCTGTCGCAGGACTCGACGCGGTACGGGATCGACCAGTATGGCAGGCCTTCGCTGGCGGCGCTGATCCAATCCGCCGCCCGCGTCAGCGGGCTGGAGTGGCTCCGGCTCCTGTACTGGTTCCCCAACTTCGTCAGCGATGAGTTGCTGCAGGCGGTGGCAGAGAATGCCAACGTGTGCGAGTATATTGACCTCCCGCTCCAACATGCGGACAGCGACATACTGCGCGCGATGCGCCGGCCGGGCACCGAGGACTCGAACCGCCGGCTGCTGCAGCGAATCAGGAACGTGATGCCGGACGCAGCGCTGCGTACAGCCTTCATCGTCGGCTATCCCGGCGAGACCGACGCGCAATTCGAGACGCTGCTAGGCTTCGTCCGTGATTGCGAGTTCGACCATGTGGCGGCGTTCACATTTTCGCCGGAGCCCGGGACACCCGCCGCTGAGGTGGAGACGCAGGTCCCGGCAGCCGTGGCCCAAGAGCGGTACGAGCGATTGCTGTGCATGCAGCAAGGGATCTCCCTGAAGAAGAACCGGTCCTGGATCGGCCGGAGCTTGCCGGTGTTGGTTGAGGAAGTCACCGCGCCGGGGGAAGGCAGCGGCCGCTCCTTCCGCGACGCCCCTGACGTGGACGGCAGCGTTGTCCTCTCAGCCAACAGGCTGGGGGCCGACAGGCTGCGCCCCGGGGACCTCCTTCCGGTGGAGATCACGGCGGCAGAACCGTACCATCTCGTGGGTGTGGCTCAGCAGTGAGTGACAGGACAGGCACCCCTTTCGTTGAGCGCTCTCAGGAGGTGCGCTTTTGGCATCTAACATCCCCACAGAACAACTGACAGAACTGACGAAGACACACTTGGAGGACGTGGGTGTCAAGGCGCTGATCGCCGAGGGGAGGCCGCTGCGCAGTGCGGAGCTGTCTGAGGCCGCACTCGACGGAGCGCGGTTGGTCGGGGACTTGTGGCGGCAATACCTGGAGAAGTCCGAGCGGCTTGTCCTCACGGAGGACCGGCATTGGGACCTCGCCGTCCGGCGCCCAGCAAGGGGGCGCACCGTCGACGGAACCATCGCCGATTTGCTCCGAGCCGCTAATGTGCCGGTGCACGTGGAGCGGATCATCCAGGTGGTGAGCACGGCGAAGGGGCAAAGCACAGAGCAGGTCGGCCCCGCCGTGCGGAACCTGCTCGGCTCGCGAGAGAAGTACGTTGAAGTCTTGCCCGAGCACTTCGCGCCTGAGGACTGGTTCCTCGATGTAACCGCCGGCGACGAGGAACTCGTTGTCATGGAGAATTTCCTGGACCAGGAACCGGGGTTCCAGGAACTGCGCGAGGGCGTTGGCCGCCAGCCGTTGGGACGTCGGTCGGTCGAGGTCTGCAAGGCAGTGATTGACGCCGCCGGCGCGCCGGTGCCGTTCCGCGTTCTCTGCTTCTTCTGCTGGAAGGCGAACCCCAAGGGCTTCGACCCGGCCGGCGTGTTGAGGGAGCTGCTGGAGTCCGGCGCGCTTGCGCCTCTCTACCCTTCTCGGTGGTGCGACAGCGCGCTGGTCCAAGGATTGCGTACCGAGCTCCTCAAGCAGAGCCGCGAACTGGCAACGAGCGCTCGGCCGGCTGTCGGCAAGGTTGCCGACCTGGACAGCCTGCTGGCGGCCAGGGTGCCGGAGAGCGCCGCCGTGACGCTGAGAGAGCAGGACATGCTGCAGATCCTCCAAATGGCGGAGGAAGCCGGCGCCGCAGTGAGCCTTGTCGCCACGCTGTCGGAGGTGTTTGAGATCTACCCGGCGGACGGCGCCTTCGTCCCCGCCGCCCAGGCATTTGCTGCGCGGCTCGGCCGTGACGAACGGTACCAATTGGCCGGCCCTGGGCTCTGGGTGCTTAAGCAGCATGTTCCGCCGGAGGCAACCGAGGTCCCCGCCGGGCTCGAGCCGGTCGCGCAGGAGGCTCGGACGATCAGCAACGAGCTGATTGATGCACTGTTGGAAGATCCGGGTCTCGAGGGCGCCCTCAAGTCGGAAGTGCGAGACCCTTACTGGGAGGACTTCGGGGAAGAAGACGAGGTCCTGCGCGTGCCGCAGAACAAGCAGAGCGGCGACGAGCTGCGGTACGCGGTGCTCTATCATCACTACCTCGCCGGAACCATGAAGGTCCGGAAGATGGACGAGAAGTTCTTCCCGGGGAACCCCAAGCTCCAGCGCGTTGTGCTTATCGACGAGCAGGGGCGTGACCATGTAGCCTGGGTGAACCTGACGGCAGGGCTCCTCACCGGGCTGCGCGGGATCTACGAGTCCCGACTGCAGCCTTCGGGGAGCACTCTGAAGCTGACGAAGACTGACGAGACCAACGTGTTCGAGTTCCAGATTGAGGCGGAGCTCGATGCGCTCACCGGCATTGAGGCCAGTCGGCTGGCAGAACTGCACCAACTTGCGCAACAGGAGCGGTCGCGGCCGGAGCCGCGCACCTTGCTCGACATCATGACGGACCTCTTCATTCTCACGCCCCGGGGATTCGACTTCCACACACTGTGGGCAGAGCTGAACGTCATCCGCCGCACCAGCAAGCGCTTGGTGGCGTCGACGCTCAGTTCATACCCCTGCTTCTACTCGCGGAAGAGCAAGTCCTATCCGTGGAGCTACGATGAGCGGAAGGCCGATCAGGGCCGCCGCCGTGAAGTGAAGAAGCACATGCGCAACAAGTAAGGTGCACACCTTGGGGGCAGCCGGGAGTTGGTCCTTTGAGTTCTGCAGTACGCGTCCGAATCGCTCCGTCGCCGACCGGGTCGTTCCATGTGGGAACGGCCAGAACCGCGCTCTTCAACTACCTCTTCGCCCGGCAGCACGGCGGCACCTTCGTGCTCCGCATCGAGGACACCGACCAGGTTCGCTCAACTGCCGAAGCAGTGGAGACGATCTTCGCCGGGCTGCGCTGGCTGGGGCTGGACTGGGACGAAGGCCCCGAGAAGGGCGGCCCGTTCGGTCCCTATCGGCAGTCCGAGCGGCTACCCCTGTACGACGAACAGGCGCAGAAGCTCCTGGACAGCGGCGTCGCGTACGAGTGTTTCTGCACCGCCGAGGAGCTGTCGCAGCGGCGCGAGCAGATGCTCAAACAGAAGCAGGATCCGAAGTACGACGGTCGCTGCCGCGACTTGACGGTAACGCAGCAGGAGGCGCTGCGCGCGGACGGCCGCCAACCAGCCCTTCGCTTGCGGACCCCGCAAACCGGTGCCACGTCGTGGACGGACCTCATTCGCGACGAGGTGTCCTTCGAGAACGCCCTGCTGGACGACTTCGTGATTCGGAAGTCCGATGGCTTCCCCACCTACAACTTTGCCGTTGTGGTCGATGACGCCACGATGGAGATCTCCCACGTCATTCGTGGCGAGGACGGTCTCTCCAACACGCCGCGGCAGCTTCTGCTGTACGAGGCGCTTGGGTACCAGCCGCCGCTGTTCGGGCATGTTCCCTTGCTGCTGGGCACTGACCGCTCCAAACTCAGCAAGCGCCACGGCGCGACCGGTCTGGAGGAGTTCCGCCAGCGAGGCGTCGTCCCGGACTGCATGGCCAACTTCCTGGCGCTGCTGGGATGGTCTGCCGGGGCAGGGGAGGAGGGGGAGCTCTTCACCCGCGAGGAGCTGATCTCTCGGTTCGACCTCGGCGCCGTGAACAAGGCTGGCGCTGTCTTCGATCACGAGAAGTTGGAGTGGATGAACGGCTGCTACCTCCGCGCGCTGTCCGTAGACGCACTTGCCGAGCTGGCGGTACCCGTGTTGGTGGAAGCTGGGCTCCTCAGTGGGAATCTGTCTGAGGCAGAGCTAACCCAAGTGCGCCGTGTACTCGCAGTGACACAGGAGCGCATCAAGCTGCTGTCTGAGCTTCCCGACGCGACCCGGTACTTCTTCACGGCTGACTTCCAGTACGAGCCGAAGGCTGTGTCCAAGTGGCTCACGAAGCCGGAGACCGCCGGTATCCTCCTCCGCCTGATCGGCGCGCTGGAGTCGATGCCTGGTCCCGCGCTTGACCCTGGGGTTGAGCTTACGCCCTGGTCGCTGGAGGAGACAGTGCGGAAGGTGGCCGAACAGGCAGAGGTCTCGGCCGGCAAGATAATCCACCCAGCTCGCGTCGCAGTCACGGGGCGCACTTTCGGTCCCGGGCTTTTCGAGCTGATGGTTGTGTTGGGCAAGGCGGAGTGCCTGCAGCGACTCCGGCGCGCCTTGGACTACACGGAAGCGCTCCAAAGAACGGGTGAGTGACCCGTGCCGCCGTACCGCAGGCTTCCAGCCTGCCCAACCACACTGCTACAGGAAGGTGAGACACAGTGACTATTGAGAGCAAAGCGCCCGTTCGTATCGACTTCGCCGGAGCCTGGACCGACGTGAAGTACTTCTTCGTGCCGTTCGGCGGTGCCACCCTGAACGCAACCATCAACAGGTACGTCACCGGGAAGCTGGTCACCGGCGGCGACACCGAGACGGCCGAGGGAATCGGCGTCAACTACCACACCGACATTCCCGCCGGGTCCGGACTGGGCACGTCGGCTACGCTCAACGTCGTGTGGCTCAGCCTCGTCAAGCAGACCAAGCTGGAGACCCGTTCGCAGAAGGAACAGATCGCCGACTCAGCCTACGACATCGAGAAGGTCCTGGGCATCATCGGCGGCAAGCAGGATCAATACGCCTCTGCAGTGGGCGGCATCAACCTCTTCGAGTTCAACGAAGACGGCTGGCAAACACACCCGGTTGACCTGTCGGAGAGCCAGATAGCGGACCTGGAATCCCGGCTGGTGGTCTGCTACACCGGCGAATGCCGCCTGTCGTCCAACATCCACGAGAACGTTTGGGGCAACTTCCGGCGCGGGCGTCACGAAACGGTCGACGCGCTGTTCACTCTCCGGGACTCAGCCTACGCCGGCAAAGAGATCCTGGAAGGCAGTCGCTGGGACGACTTCGGGCCGTTGCTCACGCGCCAGTTCGAGTGCATGAAGCACCTCGACAAGTCGACAACCAACGCCACCGTTGACGGCCTCTTCGACTTGGTGGCAGGCGACACCTCGGGCGGGAAGCCGTGCGGTGCGGGAGGCGGCGGGTGCCTGCTGTTCTGCTGCAAGGACCCGGCAGGCAAAGCGTACGTCCAGAGCAAGATCCGTGACGCCGGCTTTCGCGTCATCGACTTCGCTCTGGAGTTCGAGGGGTTGACGGTCAGTATCATCGAGTGAGTGAGGCTGCCGGCTGGCGCGCGGTCACGCTGCACGTTCATCTTCGCGACCTTCGCGCCTTCGCGGTTGCGGGAGCGGCACAATCAGCGCCCCAAGGCGCTCCCCATGACCAGATCGATTCGGGTGGAATGCCCCGGACGCCCTCGCCACGTGCCGCGAGCGACCGTCACGCCAGGCGTAGCTCGGGGCGCATTCCGCCGGCGTCGCCCCCTTGGGGTGGCCATGCTGAACCGCCGAGCTGCCGCAGAGATCCGTAAGCCCTTGACACGTCTCCGCAGCCCGGATGTACTGTCTCGGCGTTCTCAGCAGTTCAGCCCCCCGCTTGACGGGGGACGGCTATGAGTTGGGTGCGACTCCGCGAAAGAACCGTAGTCCTACGGACTTGCGCTGCCGGCTTGTGTCCGGTGCACTCGGTTGACCAACTTCGGCTTGCGGACGGACAGGCGAGGTTCCCTCTGTTGTGCGCACCGGGCTGTAGCCCCGGCGACCTCGCCCGACGCGCCGCACGGAAGGGGACTGAACCATGCCGAGCATCGTCTCGCCTCAGCTCTCCAAGGCGCTGCACACGTTCCGGTGCAAGCTGTCGCTGTGGGTGCCAAGCGTGATGGGTGCCCCCTGCTACGGGGCGGGGGGCGGTTGGGGGATGTTGGGGGTCAACGTGATCGGGCTCCCCTGGTTGCCTGAAGGGCCCGATTGGTTTGAAGCCGCGCCGCCCCAGTACGGCGATCCGCAGGTCTACGACCAGGCCGGCGGGGTGTTTGCCCACGGCGCGTACCTGCTCGATACCGGGTGCGGTTGGTGGGAGTTTGACCAGGTGGTCTCTGGGTCTGGCGGGTGCTATCTGGGCAACTTCCGCTGGAACGACGAGCAGGGCAACCCACAAGAGACACTGACGCCGCCTCCTTGGCTGTTCGTCCTTTCGTACGGCTGGACGTCACGATGGAGTATCTGGCGCGTTGGCACGGGTGAACAGGTGTGGCTCTCAGATGCCAGCAAGGCGGTCGGCGGCAACCAGTACAGTACGTCGACGTCGACCTGGAGTTCAGCTTCCCCGTCCGCGAGGTGAAGAACTACGGTCTGGCCGACCCGAGCGAGGACTGGTTCAACGGCATCGAGGACGACATGCCGTATCCGACCAGTCAGAGCCGCAGTTATGCCGTGAAGAACATCACACGCCGAGCCGTCTCGTGCAGCTACGGGTCGTACGAGGCATCCTGGCCGGAGGGGGAAGAGTGGTGGGGAGCAGGCCCGCTGTGGAGCTGGTATCTACCGAGCGGGTACTTCTTCAGTTGTGGGGGGAGGGGCGGCGGTGGCGACCACGTCATCGCGGGTGCCGATGGCAGCGATCACAACGTGTTCTTGTCCTTCACGCCGGAGCTGGACCTCACCGGGCATGGCGAGTGGAGCGGCGAGATGTACGTGGTTCTCGACGGCGCCACCATCCACTTCTGCGACGCGCCTGTGACTGACGAGGGAGCGTCTGTCCACACGGGTCTGCTCCAGTACCCCTGGGCCAAGTTCCACTTCGACCTGAAGAGCGTCGGGCGGGGCGGCGAGCACCGGCCGGTGACGGGCGTGAAGGTGCTGGACACGTGGCTGTCGCCGCGTCGCGCCGAAGGCCATATCACCGTGAGCGACGGCGACGTGCTGACCATCAGCCCCAGCAGCTTCGCGCCGCAGCGGTACGGGCTGAACCCCTGCCGCTACATCGACGGTTCCGGCGCCTACACGATGATCGTGGACCCGGCGCCGGACGCGATCCCGATCGGCGGGGCGCAGCAGTTCGAGATCCTCGAAGAGTGGTGCCGGGAGAACGGGGAGGACCTGAATGACCGGGTGCTGACCCTCACCGACCATGAGGACAAGTGGACTGCCCTGACGGTGACGCACCTGGAATCAGTCGATCTCCACGAGCGGCTGGGATTCCTCGACCCCGGCAACTGGACTGTCGAGGCGGGGACGGCGACGCTGAGCGGCGCCGAGGGCACGCTGGAGGTGAACGTGCAGTCGGGGCAGGCGGTCCTCGCCTTCGACGCCTTCCCCAGCCTGGAACGCCGGTGGGATCCGCCGGCCGGCGAGCTGTTCTGGAAGATCGACAAGATCATCCCGTTCGACCACTTCCGCTTCCTCGACTTCCTGCCCGAGGTGAGCCGCGACGCTGGCGCCACTTGGCAGGACGCCTTCGACGAGGAAGTCATCGAGCTGGCGCTCTCCGGCATCTGGTGGGAGGGCAGCAGCAACCACCTCACCGGCTCTGACCACGACGAGAGCCTGGTGATTCTCGACAACTGGAGCTTCACGTGGACCTACGCCCGCGAGATGCCGCTCCCCGAAGGCGGGACGCAGCGGTTGATCGATCTGTGCCAGCCCGACGAGGGGCCGACGTGGCGGGTGCGGACCGTGCAGGACTTCAAGGTGACGCTGGCGCAGGGCAAGTACCGGATTGGCAAGGCCACGCTGGAGTTCTTAGGCTGGCAGGACGGGCACCAGGTCATGATCCCCTACTGCCTGCGCAACTCCAACGACGAGCCGATGCTGGTCCAGTGCGCGCTGAGCGACGGGAAGGATACGCTCCGCCGCTTGCCCTACCTGATCTACGCCGTGGGCGCGCAGTCGGGCATCCGCATGGCCAACCAGCTCAGCGTCGCCGCCGTGGGCGGCGCGTTCGAGGGCGGAATCTGGGGCTCGTTCGAAGGCACCACCTTCCCCGGTTCCTACGCCAACTGGGAGTACCGCCCCGGCAAGCAGGACAGTTGGGGCTACACGGTCGAGAGCCACGACTTCCCGCCGCTGGCGCTGCCGCCCGCAGAGATTGAGTTGCTGGCGGAGCAAGGTATCTCGCTGCCGCAGGACTTCTACGGGACGACCGCGTGGGGCGTATGGCTGGAGCACAAGCACGACCGGACCGGCGACCTCTTTGCCCTGCCGCGAATCCACCAGTTCGGCGCCGGCTGCGCCCACCGCATGGGCCCCAGCATGTACCACGAGTTCACTGTGAGGAAGCTGTTCAGGGGAGCGATTCACGGGCTGTTCGCGGAGGCCAAACAGGCGACGAGGATCAAGGAGGAGGACACCGGTCAGGTGGTGGACCTGGTCCATGCCAACATGAGGACCGACTACTACCGATCGGTCGGACTGTGTCCCTACGTCCCGCAGTCGCAGCCGTTCCCGTCGGGCCAGACGCGGCGGAACTACCTGGTGGTGTACAGCGAAGACTCGCCGGTATCGTTCGTTTCCCGGGAGCTGGCGACTGCCATGGTGAAGAAGCGCTCCTGGGTGGTGGTGTGGGAGGCGGTGTGCTTGGCCCCGGAGCGGCACCTGATCGAGACCGGCATCGACGTGAAGTGGGATTCCCCGGCCACAGCCGGCACCAAGCTCGAAGGCTCGAACTGGACCTTCGAGGCGGGCGTCGCCCGGTTCTACAGACTGGAGTTCGCGGGCGAGGTCCACTACGAGTGGAAGCTGGACGGGGTCGTCATGCACGACGGCCCCGAAACCACTTGGTGGTGGGACGCGCCCGCCGAAGACCGGGTGTTCAAGCTCGAAGTGCGGATCTACGACACCGGCAGCGTCGCCGAAGAGACCGAGCACGAGATCTACATTGCGCAGACGCCTTGGAGAAGAGCAGGGTGAAGGTCTTGAACCGCGAAGAACGCCAAGCTCGAAATCCGAAATCCCAAACCCGAAAGCAACAATCGCATTTTTCTGCCTGGCATCTTTCTGCCCAACGCCCTTCCCGTGAGCTACAATCTCCCCGAAGGTGAGCAACCATGCCTCGCCCTTCCTACGCCCACAACCAGCTCAACGGCAACCTCTCCGCCCGCGTTGACCTGACGCTGCCGAACTTCGAGGACGGGTACGTACCGCCGCCGTTGCACCTGTCGTACAACTCGCAGTGCAAGGACGGCTACCGCTACATGGGCTTCGAGCTGGCGGACGGCTGGGTGCTCTCGACGTTGCCGCTGTTGGCGGGCGACCGGCAGCAGCTCATCCCGCACATTGAGGAAGGGCACAGTTGCCTCTCCACCTGCGATGCCGACGGGTTCGTGACGATCTTCTACCAGTGCGTGGACACGAGCAGCTACCGGGCGACGCCGGGCGAGCTGAGCCGGTTGGTGTGGACGGGCGACTTCGTCTGGCGGGAACAGAAGGCGGACGGCACCATCATCGAGTACGCCCGCGACCCCTACGACCCCTCGCGGGCGCTGCCTCGATGGATTCGCGTTGACCTCGACGTGATCGAGATCGCCTTCTCCCAGTATGACGGCGGGGACAACCTGTACAACCAGGTGGACTTCAACTACCTCCACGCCGGTAAAGGCTATCCGGTGACGCTGCAGCGAGCGGGCGCGAGCTGGACGGTCACCGACTGGAACGAGGAGGTCACCACGCTCACCGTCTCCGGCGGCAAGCTGACGAAGGTGGAAGACACGCGCACCGGAACGCTGGCCGAGTGCCAATACGGCGCTCAAGGGCTGACCAAGCTGATCGACCCCGACAACTACGACGCCAACTTCAGCTACAGCGCCTCCAGCGAAGAGCGCCACTTCGGCGAGTTGACCTCGTTCACCGACGCCGAGAACCACACCACCAATCTCACCTTCAACCTCGACGCCTGCACCTCCACCGGGACCAACGCCCGCACCGCCACCTGGCAGTACGAGCACGACGGGCAGGTCCTCACCAAGAGCACCGACCCCGGACCGCACAACGGCGTGAGCGAGTTCGAGTATGCCAACACGGCGGACGACTACGAAGGCGAGCACTACCTGCTCCACGAGCGCGACCCCAACGGCACGCTGGGCAGCTACTGGAACTTCCAGTATGCCTACGACGGCAACGGCAACCGCAGCGAGGTGACCGACGGCGAAGGCGTGACCACCTACTACTGGTACAACGACGACCGGAAGGTGATCGGCACCCGGGTGGGTCCGCCCGGGCCCAACGATCCCTCTCCCAACCCCGGCGATCCCGCCCCCGGCGCGCCTAACCCGCAGCCGACCGAACTGGGACCCTACGCGATCTACCAATATGTCGAGGTGGAACAGAGCTTCCCTGGCGGCTACTACGGAACCCAGACCGGCGGCGGCTGGCGTACGCACAGCAACTATGGCGGCTTCCGGCCGCTCATCCGAATCCGCAACATCCTCAGCGGCGAGTACCAGACCAGCTACGAGTACGATTCGTATGGGCGAGTCATCGCCGAGATCGACCCCAGGGGCTACGTCACCCGCTACGAGTACTACCGGCTCGACGCCGACTACTTCCGCAAGCGCCGGACCGACCCGCTCGGGAACCAGACCTGCTTCGACTACGACAAGGAAGGCGATCTGGTTCGCGAGCTGGACCCCGTGGAATGCGAGACGCTGACCGAGTACGACAAGCGCCACCTCCCCAAGCTCGTGACCAATCCGTTCGGGCACACCCGCAGCATGGACTACGACCACCGCGGCAACCTGCTGGAGGAGAAGAACTGGCGCGGCTACACCCCGGAGCATGTGTACGACGGCCTCAGCCGCGACGTGCTGACTCGGTTCCCGCTGGAGCTACCCGAGGCGCAGCGGGCGGTCACGCAGAACCACTACGATAGCGCCGGGAACCTGGACTGGAGCGAAGACGCCAACCTGCACCGGACCAACTATCAGTACTACGACACCAACTGGCTGAAGCTCACCAAAGACGCCGACAACAACGAAGTCGAGAACTTCTACGATCCCGGCGGCCGGCTGGAACGGGTCGAGGACCCTCGGAATGACCCCACCGAGCACGACTACGACAAAGCCGACAAGCGGACGAAGACCCGAGTCTGGGTGAATGGTGGGTCGGGATACCAGTGGGTCGACCGTGCCGTGATCCAACATGACGGCGTGGGCCGCGTGAAGGAAGTGAAGGACGGCGAAAACGCCGCCACCGGTTGGGAGTACGATCGGGTCAACCGAACGCAGGTCGTCAAGCTCCCCATGGTGGACGATCTGGGTCAGCTCACCACCGACCACAACTACGACCCCAACGGCAACCAGACCTATTGGAAAGACGCCAACGACAAGGTCTCGCGAGCGGGTCACGACGCCCTCAACCGGCTCGAGTGGGTCAGGAACCAGAAGAACGAGCAGACGAACTACAAGTACGAGAACGTGGGCAGCCAGGTGCTCGATGGCGCGGTGTACTTCGGGGGAGGCGTCAAGGTCACCCTCACCGATCCCCGCGAGAACGAGACGATCGAGTATCACGACTGCCTCGGCCGCCTGGTCGGTGTGCGAGACGCCAAGCTGGAGTGGGCGCTCTTTCAGTACGACGAGAACGGCAACCGGACAGCCGTGCGGGACCGGAACAAGAACTGGACCTACTACGGCTATGACGAGTTCGACCGACTGGTGTGGGTGACGCAGCCCACCAAGACCGCGACCACCGATCCGGACAGTCTGCCCAAAGCCGAGAAGTGCCAGTACGACAATAATGGCAACCTGACAGTCCTCGAGACCCCGCGCGCCACCACCGGTGCGGCGGCCTGGAACAAGACCGAATACGAGTACGACCAGCTCGACCGGCGGACGAAGGTGAAGCGGCATAATGGCCCGAGCGTGCTGACGTGGGAGACCCAGTACGACGACGCCAACAACAAGCGAACCGAGATCGACCCGCTGGGCGCGAGCGACCAGACCGAGTACTGGTACGACGCCCTCGGTCGCCTGCGCTACGTGCAGTGGACGGAGGACAGCACCACCTGCGCCCTCGAGCGCCGCTATGACAAGGCGGACAACCTGGTGCTGGTCATCGACGCGGCGTCGAAGAACACCTCGTGGGAATACGACGCGATGAACCGGGCGAACTGGCAGGCGGACCACGGGGGCAACAAACGGCAGTTCGAGTATGACGGTGTCGGCCGCGTGACGAAGCGCACGGACGCCGAGAACCGGGTCACGGACTACCAGCACGATGATGCTTGGCGGGAGAAGGAACGCAGCTACAGCGGCGCCGGGAAGGTGGAGACGCTGGAGTACGACAAGAACGGCAACCGCAAACGAGTGAAGACGGCGCTCGGGGAATGGGAGTGGACGTATGACGAGCTGAACCGGATGGTCGGCCGCAACGAGCCGCCTATTGGCATTGCCGACCCGAACCACGGGCCGATCGCGACCTCCTGGCACTACGATGCCAACGGGAACCTGATCTGTCTCGAAGGACCCGATGCCTGGGGCAGCACCGACTACGACTACGACGAGCGCAACCGGCTCACGAAGGTGACGCGGAAGAGCAGCCCCAACGACCCGAATCCGCGGGTCACCGAGTACGAGTACTACGAGAACAACCTGCTGAAGCTCAAGCAACTCCCCAACGGGACGGAGATGTGCTGCGAATACGACGAACTGGACCGGCTGACCAAGCTCGTGAACCGGAAGTCAGACGACACGGTGATCTCGTCCTTCGACATCGAGTACCGAAACGACGGGCTGAAGTCCAAGGTGACGCGGGAAGACGACACGGAGATCACCTACCAGTACGACAGCCGCAAGCGGCTGATCGAGGAGAAGTGGACGGCGTCCGACCAGAGCGTGCCGCACAAGTGGGAGTACACCTACAACAAGGCGGGGTTCCGGCTGACGAAGACCTACAACGGCACGACCACCACCTACACGCCCAACGACCTGCACCAGGTGACCCAGGAGCAGACCGGAGCGGACACGACGGCGTACCAGTACGACAAGGATGGCAACACTACCTCGAAGACCGATCCCGTGCGGGAGACGACCTACACGTGGGACCACGAGAACATGCTGCTGAAGGCGGAGTTCGACGACGCCTCGACCACGAACGCGTTCAAGTACGACATGGACAGCCTGCGCATCGAGAAGGTCGATGACAGCGGTACCAAGCAGTACCACCGCAGCGGGCTGAACGACGTGATGGAGCGGAGCGGCGAGACGGTGGAGCGGATCTTCGTCCACGGGATGAAGCCGCTGCCCGGCGTGGGGTCGCTGCTGCAGATGGAAGAAGGCTCGTCCATCCTGACCTATCACCTTGGTCCCTTCGGCAATGTCCGGCAGTTGACCGATGCCAGCGAGAACGTGACCAAAAACCAGGAGTTCGAAGCCTTCGGCACCCGACCAGCGGGCGAAGGGGACGCGCACAGCGGCAGAGGGTTCGTGTCGCACGAGTTGGATGAGGACACGGACCTGCTCGCGTTCCCGGGGCGGATGTACGATGCGGCGACAGGCAGGTTCCTGAGCCGGGATCCAGCGCAGAGCGACATCAGCCTGTATGACTACGCGGCCGGAGACCCTGTCAACTGGCTCGACCCCTCTGGGTTGGTCAGGATACGCAATAGGCAGACTGAGCTTGTCTTCAACCACTGGACAAGGATGTTCCGCTTCATCGACCGCGACCGCGGCATCGACCGATGGTACGACTACGGGGGTCTCCGCAAGTACCTTCTCAGCACTGGCGCCTCGCCGCATATCGTCAATGTCTGGGTGGAGCGCGCGAAGAAAGAGCGCGGAGAGCTGCTGGAATACGCAAGGGCGCAACAGCAATACCAGGGCCAACGGGACTACTTGGCGGAGACGATGATTGGACAGCTTCCGAATGCGTTCGCGGAGACGTGGTCGGAGGTCTGGCTGCCCGCTCTCCAAGAGACCGGCGCCACTCTCCAATACGTTCCCTGTGCCTACGTTGAGCTCTACGAGACCGAGGAAGGCTACGCCTACATCTGGGGGGACCATCCTACCTACGGCAACATGTGGGGCAATGCAGCGAGGTCGTTCGGGCAGGCATTCGTTCCCACCGACGCGGCGGAGAACTTCGGGTACACGTATGGCCTGTGGGAGAGTGGCCTTGCCAGCGAGGAAGATGTCGTGGTCAGTGGGAGCATGCTCACGTTCCGGGTGGCTTCGGGTGCCGCCCTTGGGAGCGCGACGGCTGTGAGAGCGGGGGCGTGGGTGGAGACCAACGTTAGGATTGGGCCCGAGGTGAACTGGAAGGAGTTGGCGAAGCCCGTGAAGGCGGGAGGCAAGGGGTACCGCGACTACGTGCAGGCCGCGCGGATCAGGATAGGGCCACAGGGCAATGAGTGGATCATGGTACATCGAAACATGCGTTTCCCGAACCAGAAGGGGGTGATGCCACCGAGGATGTGTTGGGACAGAACCTATCCGAAGTACAAAGTGTATCCACGGGCCTACCACGCGCACATAGAGGGCGTCCCCAAGGGGTACCACCATCTTCCGTGGGACGCGATCGAGAAGATCAGGCCGAAATGGACCGCCGCCCAGCAGTCCAAAGCGACCGGCCCATAGGCCCGCGGAGTGCAGCCAGGAACGGAGTTGACAGACACGTGTGTAGCGCCGCGCCCTGAGTCGCTCGGCGTGGCAAGCATACCTGCAGTGCGACGCACATCGCTGTCGCACGCCGTCCCAGACCCACGAGACCGAGGAAGTCATGCCCAGGCGAAGGACCTACACGTATCTGATTGAGACCTATGGTGCCCCAAGAGTTGAGGGGGCGCCCGTCACTCACACCGGTGCCACCATCGGGTACTTCCCCTTTCCCTGGCGCACGCCATTGGGTCGAGCTGAAGCCGCTTGGATGGCGGACCTGCTGAAGCGCCTCTTCGTCCCGCCCGCGGAGACGGTGTCGGTCTTCCTGACTCCCGTGGGCCGCAACGCGATTGGGGACACATCCGAGACAGCAGCGCTGGTTGGTCGACTCCGCGCTGCGGCCAGCGCAGTGGCGGAGGAGAACCACATTGTGTGCGGGTACCGGTTCAGCCCTTGCGACTTCGAGACAGAGTGCCTCCAGCAGATGTGGAATTTCGACCATTCACTGTTCATCGCGTTCGATCCGCCGTCGCCGGCCGGCCTACGATCGTGCGCGGAGGCTGTCACTGCATACCTCAGAGCCCGGTGCCATGTGGACACACGGTCAGCCTCCTCTCAGCCTTGGTGTGACTTCGATGAGGCGGTGTATCGTGTGCTACGCCGGATTGGGTTGGGCAAGTACGTTCCGGGGCCGCCAAGCGTCGCAGGGCATGGCCCCGAGCCTCGCGAGCAACCTTGGGGCATCCTGTGGCGGCTTATTGCTGACGAGGTTGGGGTCGCGTATGTACGTGTGGATGACGAGCGTCTGGCATTCGAGATCGCCAGCAAGGGCGTGCGCCCCGAGGCTTTCGCAGGAGCATTCGAGCAATCACGGGAACGGTGTGGCATCGATGCTATCCGTGTCCGCAGTGAGTTGGAGCTGAGGTGAGGTCTCTCGTGACCCGAGACATAAGCGTCCTGGAGCGGGCGAACGCAGATCGCGCGAGGGCCTCCCGATTCAGCGCTCGCACCAACCATGGCTGGAGTAGGGCTGCTCAGCAGAGCATCCCTGTGAGTAGTCTTCCGGTGCGAGCCACCTCCTTCGCCATCGAGTACCGCGACGACGACAACAAGTCGCAGATCACCCGCGAGGACGGCACGGTGATCACCTA
>Ga0210036_1001005_pt1 | contig 32312 bp, 16 predicted proteins | sample CryGeymeta201515_FD_185469 | JGI IMG/M metagenome (GOLD analysis project Ga0210036, IMG submission 185469) | Groundwater microbial communities from Crystal Geyser aquifers in Utah, USA - Crystal Geyser metaG 2015-15 (SPAdes) (version 2) | ecosystem: Environmental > Aquatic > Deep subsurface >...
TAATAACGAGCTGGTAGTTTCTGTGCTCTTCGGTAATCATCCAACAGACAACAGACTTATCTTCCAGTTTTATTTTTTTTCATAAGAACTTGGGTACTATTAAGATGGCAGATGAAGCGAACATGAAGACTACGTACTCTACTTGTTAACAACTAAAGTACTAGCTACTGTAGCAGTACAGTAGTCCCTACTTCAACGCAAAACAATAGACTGTTAGTACCGTACCGTACTACTCCCCCCTACTACTACTACTAGTCTACTACTACTAGACCAATACTAATAGTAGTAGTAATACCCTACTACTACCACTTGTAGTACAGCACTGGGCTGCTGTGCTCGACTACTACTACTAGTAGTATTGACCTGGTCTATATTCTAACTGCACTTTAATAACGAGCTGGTAGTTTCTGTGCTCTTCGGTAATCATCCAACAGACAACAGACTTATCTTCCAGTTTTATTTTTTTTCATAAGAACTTGGGTACTATTAAGATGGCAGATGAAGCGAACATGAACAACAATCCAAGCGACGAAGAAAAGGAGAAGGAGGTGGAGGAGGAATCGTCTCCCAGCACGAACCAAGAAAACGACCCTCATCAACAACAACAACTCGAGGGACCACCATCTCCCACTATCGAAGAAAGTAGTAGTCTTCGGAAGGATAGGGGAGAATCAACGCATACCACAAGCCGAAATGGTGATCCTCAACAGCCGCCGAAGGAAAAAGAGGGAGAGGAAGAAAAGGAGGAACGAGCACAGGCATCCTTCGAAGAAGTCCAAGAAGACCAGAAAGGAGTAGATTTATTGCGAGATCCCCTGGATGAGAGGACATATGGCCGTCGCATTGCCAGTTGGTTCGCCAGACATTATCCCACGCTGTATGGTCTGACACCATCTCCTTACAAACCTTCTGTAGAAACAGCTTGGATATTCTTTGAACATACCACTTTGGAACGCTACATTGTCGACGAGAACGATGCTGCTATTGCAGCAGCTCGCTCGGCCGCAGGCATATCGAAGCAAGAACAATTCAAAAGACTTTTTCATCGGGGAGAACGACAATTGCACATTGCCGAACCAGGCGAAGCTACGTTTCGCACCAAATTGTACTCACCGTTAACGACGCCACTGAGTCAACTCGGAGATTTTGGTTTAGGATTCGGTATCTACTTTGCGACACTCCGTGATCTTGCCTTCTTGATACTCCTTGGGGGGATATTGAGTATACCCAACATTGTCTATTTTGCCAGTGACGAATACTCCACAGGGCAGAACGACCTGTCCGTCCTCCTCAGAGGATCGGCTATTTGTCTAGATCGGTCTTGGGTCGCTTGTCCCACGTGCGCGCAAAGGGATTTTGATAGCGCCGCAGCTGGAACCTACAAGGTGGAACGATTTGTGCTGGGTCCATGGGATGCAATACGTAACGAGCAGGGACGTGGATTCTATTGGAATGTGACCGAGTACTTGAATTGGGCCGATGGATCTCCCTCTAGTCGTGCCGGAGAAGATGCGATTTTGTTGGATGGATTGATTTCGACAACCATTCCGGAAGAATCGCGAATTTCACTTTCTGCCACTGGTGGGTATTTGCTGGACGGTGTGAATATCACCGAACGTCTCGGCTACACACCTTTATGGTGTGGGTATGAAGCAATTTCGGATTGTTATCTTGACTTGTATCCATTGATTGAATACAAGCATAAAAAAGGCTTGGACCCCGAAGAAGTTTTGGCGACCGTAACAAATATTCGACCCGGCGATGTTGATTTTGTGCAGACTGGATTTGCGTTGAAAAATAACTGTGACGGAGCAACGCGCAACCAAGGATTTATCAACTATGGCACAATACTTGTCTTGATGTTTGGTACCATTTACGCCTGGTTTCGCTTCAAACGAATTGAAATAGCGTTTGATGAAGATGAGCAAACGGCCCAGGATTATTCAGTTGCCGTGAGGAATCCACCCCCAGACGCCAGCGATCCCAACGAATGGAAAGTCTTTTTCGAGAGGGCTTTGCAAATCGACGCAGAAAAGGGTGCCAAAGTTAGTAACCCAAAAGTTACAGTTTGCACCATTGATGTCGACAACGAAGTTTTACTTGGATACCTTATTCAGAGAAGAGAAATTTTGCAAGAAATCCAACTAGTCCTGCCACCGGAAGCGGAAATAACCCACGAGAATATAGCGAGGGAAGCAGCAAAGGCTGGATTTAAAAAAATCTGCGGTTTTCTTCCTTCGTCCAAGTTGCCTGCTATGTTTCGGCGTCTCCTTGATGTCGAAAGACAAATTAAAGAGTATTTTGAGGTGACAAAGGAACGGCCAGCTACGGCACATGTGTTTCTGACTTTTGAAACAGAAGCGGCGCAACGACAAGTCTTGTCTCAATCATCGGTCGGGTCTATGAAAGCCAAGAGGAATGACGTGAGCAGCGTACCAAAGCATTATTTGTTCCGCGGAAAGCATGTTTTAGACTTGCGAGAGCCTGATGAGCCTAGCAGCATTCGTTGGCAAGAACTGGATACAACGGTCACTTCGGTGTATGCTCGAAAAGCCTTTACCAGTCTTGCCACCTTTGGATTTGTAACTGTTGCGTTTTATATCATTCAGGCACTCTATAATAGCGGCCAAGCCTGGATTGCGTCGATCGTGACCACCATCTTTACATCTGCTTTTGGAACTGTTGCCAAAGTGCTCATGGGCTTTGAGAAGCATAAGTCTGAAACATCTCGTCAAAAATGGCTTTTCGTCAAAGTCGCTGCGTTTAACATTCTCGTGACTACTGTGCTGCTGGCTCTCATCACTCCTTTTCAAGCCACGTTGGATCCAGCAGAAAAGAGTCTGCAAGGTTTGCTCCCAGCGGTGAGCAAGCTCTTTTGGTCTCAAATTACAGTTGCGCCGGTCTTACAGATCCTCGACATTGGAGGGAACATCCAGCGGCATATTCTTGCTCCTAGAGCAAAGACACAAGTAGAAATGAATATGTTTATGCGTGGAACACCAGTGAATTTGGCTGAACGCTTTGCACAAATGATCAAGTTTCTCTTCATGACACTCTGGTACTGCTCCGTTTACCCTGGTGTTTTCTTTCTAGGATCTCTGGCACTGATAATTACCTACTTTGTCGACCGTTTCAGTTTAATGAGGTCATGGTCACGAAGTGCACAAGTTGGAGCTGAGATTGCTGATTTCGCGCGAAATCTTTTTATTCCATGCGCAATCTGCTTGATGTCCGTGGTCTCAGCTTACTTCTGGTCGGGCTTTCCTTACGATAATCTTTGTCTCGACGAGAATGCTACCTTGCCGGGATATTATAATGGAGACTACAATCTGACGCTAGGCGCCAACAATTTTGTGGTGTTTGGCATTCCCGTGTACCAAGCTGGAGGGGATCCTATTTTGGTGTCAGTTACCCCAGATGATGAAGTGTACAAGTTCTGCAATCAGGATCTTCGAGCTTATACCGATCTCTCTTTTCCAGCGCTGCCTGGATACCAACCTGAGGGTGCAGAATGGATGACGGCTGAACAGGAAAAGGTTGTGAGCGCGCATGGCTGGACAAGTCTAGTTGTCTTGATGGTCTTTGTGCTATTTATTTCCGCAGCCGTTGTTATTGCACTACGTCGTCGATTTTTCTCCGGGTATGTTCCACGCGGATCGAACCAAAACATAGATTACAGCGACGTCGATGCCATTGGCAGTTACATTCCACAGATATCTAGTCCATTAACGATGTATCCGCTGCTCCTGTGCTGCACTAAAGATATCGACAAGCAGCTCTTCAATTGGGAAGACAAGGACCATCCTCATTCTGCGTACGAAATTACAAGGGACGTTGCGAAGATCCTGGGTACGAATGATGAACACTCGGAATTCTTTGCCCAGGTAAAGCATTGGCCGAAACCTAAGTCAGCGCAAACGGTGATCGATGAGTCGGCAGAGGAGCAGCATGACACAGGGGACGAGTCTGTTGTTTTGCACGGGCAGAAGATCCTTCAAGTGGCAACGCTATAAACGTGAACTCACATTATAATTATAGCATACATTTTCACTTTCATCAATGAATCAGTCAAAGATGCGAATGATTTTTGTTTCGTTTGTATGAGCGACAACCCAGCATCCATGAGTAATCCTTCTACATCGTACATTACTTTGGCAGATGCTCACATTTGAGATGACTACTTCTGTTGCTTCCGAATCGGATGCACTATCCTCCAACGATGTCGACTCCACACTGACTTCTTCCTTTTCAGGTATTGTCTCATCAAGGCACAAACCATCGGGTATGATCCCACCCTCCAAGCGAATTGGCATATCAACGGCCACTTGTCCCTTTCCACCAGGAACAATGCAAGGTGGTAGTACATCTAAGTCAATGTACTTTTCTAGGACTTGCAGGTAATTGTGTGGCCCCGAAAAGACCATTTTCTTGACGGCTCCTTTGGGGAAAACATTTTTACACAGGCCCCAGGCAATATTGAAAATAGATGGAGCTCGTATTATTATCATCCGCTGTAGGCAGGATATTGTCGGATTGAGAGTTGGTGTTTCAAGACCGTTTTCCATTTGTCGTTGTGTACAGTACGAGTAGTTACTATCTGGTCAGTAACACATTCTCACACCATATCGTCATACTGTCATCACACACTTTACATTCTTCAGCCTACCTTAGCCAAACCATTGTACCGCCTTTGTGTTAACATCATACATTCGTTCAGAAAGGGAAATACTCCACTTTTCATGTGTCGCGTACTCAATCCCTCCAGATCATAAACTATGGTCAATCGCGTCGGAGGTCTTCCCATGTCTCGTTCGTACTCATTAATCCACCGTCCCCGAAAGGCCAGTTCACGACTCCAACAAATATATTTCATGAGACGTTCTTGTCCATACTTTTGTAACAGTCCATATCCGTCCATAGCTCCACCCCGTTCCAAATAGATTGGATCGCCATCTCTGTCGTATCCCTTGAGGATTGCCGAGGGTAAGTAGTCGAACAGCACTTTGGGCGGCCGGTAATCATCGAGTATCGTATCAATATTGTTGGCGAGACGCCATTCAATCATGTCACGGAACAGTTCTTCCGCCTTGTCGTACCCCTGAGGACCGGTAATGAATCGAATGACTTCATAGGGACTATTCTTCCAATGATCGACATCTTTGAGTTTTTCTTTAAACTCTTTGAGTTGTTTGAATTGTTGCTCATTCAATTGCCAGAGATCTCGAACATGTTCCAAGTTTTTGGTCGACCATCTTTCATCCAGCGTACGTTCGGCACCAAAAGAAGATCCTCGAGTCGAAATGGAGTGTTTTGGTCGCGGTCGTGATCGGTGAGACTGTTCTACAGTTCCAAAGATTATCCTGTTGGAGCTTTGAATGGTTGGCTTGTTGGATGGATTCTTATTCTTGAAACACGATTTTGAGGGCGCCGATGTTGCAGCACTCGGACTCAATTGCGATAAAGGTACCTTTTTCATTGTTTCTTCAGCTTCAGCTGCTTACTTCTAAAGTACTACTGGATATTTTCTAACCTTGTTTTTAGCATGCTTTAGCATCAATAGGATTCCTGTTGTTCCAGTGTGGGACAACAAATAATAATAATAAAACAACAAAACTGACAATAGAATTTTAAATAATATCGCCAAAACGCCTTAATCCTGAAAAAAGAGAACATCATCCCTCTTGGAAGGATGTTTTGAACTTTTCAACCGACCAAAAAATGAAGGTGTTTTTTCGAACTCGAAAACTGGACGGTCACTCCTTCCTACCAGTATGGTAGAGTACCATACAAGACTTGATTAATCCTGTCGATGGGAATACGTTACACGTGTATATTCTCAATCTTGAACACGAATCAGACGTCATCAATGGATCCAACGAAACTTCAACAACATCTCGCATTTTCCAAGAAGAAAAAGCTATTAAGACATCTTGTATCTCGTTCCCATTTGCCATTTATTTGTGTACCATATCAAGCTACTCCAAGTACTACGGTACTAGTTTCAATTTCAGCTCTCTAATAATCAAAAGAATTCACTACCATGACACGCTTCCTTCTTTGTTTGAATCTTTTGGCACTTTTGGCTGGTGGGGCATCAGCTTTTACTACTACTCCCCATCCTGCAGCTGCTACTTTGACTTTGCCTCCTTCCATTAAGCCTCTTTACATGTTTTCGGCCGATGACAAACCCGTGACTACTAACAGTGGATTATCCGAAGTCAAGCCTGGTGAAACAATGGATGCTCTCGAATCTGTATCCACCATCTCGAAGGATGATACGACCGCCCCAACAGGCGCGAGAGCTAAGCCTACCATGCAAGTGAGGAATCGCAACAGTGGAGAAATTATGGAAGTGGAAGTTAATGAATCCTTCTTGGCCAATGAAAAACTTGAAATGAACTGGTGGGCCTGGGTAGGCTTTGTCGCTTTTCCCTTCCTGATATTAGTACGTGGTGATGTATGCTGAAATCAGGATCTAAAAAACTTGGACGTTTCATATTCTTTCATGAACAGATTTTTGTGGTCTCACCTTATGTTTTTTTATTTCTTGCCTTCGTTTCCCACGTCAACGATAAATTGCTAGGCCAATGACGTTGGCCATTTCTTGCCAACCGACGGTCCTTTGGGATTCTTGGGAAGATTTTAATTTCGAAAAAGAAACTCGCACTAAATCAGCCATATATAATATAAAATATCTATACAAAAAATACACATCCACAACCAGTATTTGGAATTGGCAAGAATACACGCGCGAAATACTCTTTGGCCTAGTTCTGTGCGTTATGTCATTACGATTGAATTGAGAGCTGCTCTTGCAAACTTGTTGGTAGGGCAGATAATGAGAGCTTTTTGAAGTTCTTGAATTCGGTTTCGTTTTGTCTCGAGTGCATTGTCTTCGTTTTCGGGCTTCTCTATCTGGGATTCTTCTTTGGCCTCTAATGGAGATAGCAGATTTCCAAACCAATATTTCAAGGCCAAAGCATCCGAAAAATTGTTTTGATGAACTACAGGTGTTGCAGCGTCATCAATTCCTGTTGGGTGCGTCCATTGATGAGACAACATATTCGCAGCACGCGATGCTGCTGCCTGAGCTGCCTGCAGAGTCGGCCTGCTTGAAGTAGCGCTGCTGTCGCGAAATAGTTGCTTGGCTAATTCTACCCAAAGGTCACCTCGTTGTGGTTCAAAGGATATTCGTCTGGCCAAACTCATTTCAATGGGGGGTGACGCAAAAGTGTCGTTGAACTTGTCCACTTCTTGACTCTCTTCTGCAACAACTTCAGTGGAAGATATATATTTTCGAATAAGCTTCGCATCAAAACCATTCACTCCTTTCACGGAATGTTCTTGCATTAAGGCTTCAATAGAATCTAACTTGCTTTCTACAGACGCCTTTGCAACATCCACAGAGTCTCTATCCTCCTCCCCAGAACTCGCTTTTACCGTTAACTCAAAGTTCAGGAGCTTTTCTCCGAGTGAGGCAGAGGCATCGGAGGATCCCATACATCCTTCATATTCCATCAAGTATCCAATGCTATCTTGAATCGCTGATTCTTTCAAGGGGACCCACTGTTCCATGGAACTTGTCGATGGTATACGGCAAGACAAAGCCAGACCCAGCATGGCACTAGGATGCTTTCCGACTTGCAGTGCTGCTCGGTAGGCATCTGCCGCCTGTGCAATATCATCAACAGCTTTTTTGTTGTTTCCAGTTGCGGCATCGCTGGCAGCACTTCGTTCCAACATTAGGGCACGGTTGATCCACATCATTGGACTATCTGCTACCTGTGTTAGAGCATCCATGACTCCCCGACTGGTTTTAAAGGAGTTGTAGAAAGTGTATAAGAAACCCAAGTTTGCATAAGCGTCTGGCGCCAAATTGTCTAGCTGAATAGACCGACAAAAGGCATGCTGGGCCAACAAAGGTTCCGAAAATACTAACGAGCAACCGAGACCAGACCAGCTCGGTCCATAATCGGGGCAAACTTCTATCGCCCGGCGAAATTCAGCCGCGGCACGCTTGTATAACGCTTTCACTTCAGGCACGACTTCCATCTCATTTGTAGATGAGCGCGCATATCCCTGGTATCGGCTAAATATCGTCAGCTGGGCCTGAAGTAGTATGTTGGCCGCGGCATCTGTTATGGCACTAGCGCGCAATAAAATAGATTCGTCCTCTTGACCCGACACTGTTGCGTAGTGATTGACTGCTGCTTGATAACAATCTTCGCCCTTTTTTATAAAGGCGATCTGGCCATGCACTTCGCTTTCGTTTGCTGATACTTTAAAAATACCCGGCGGCAATGTCGCACCAAACGAGTACAGATCCCCCAATAGCTTTTGCGTACAGCCGTATGATGTGATGGAAGGTTCCCCAAAGCCTGCAATGGCTTGCTCGATATAACCTAGCGCAGATCCTGATTTTCCATCTTGTGAATCTCTTCGAGCTAAAGATAAAAGGGACAAGCCTTGGCCGTAAGCTGCGATAGCCCTAGTCGTCGGACCGCTGATGGCAAGAGCATGACTGAATTTTTCAGCAGCGTCTTCGGCGAGTCCCAAGCTCAACTCGGCTGGCATAAACAAGGGATAATTGCAAGATAATTTGTGTTAAGGAGCATCAAAAAGTTAAAAAGAAACAGTGGCAGAATCGCACCTTCCGCACATGCGCAAAGCACAGAAGCAGCTGTTTTGTCTCCAGAGGCTTCAATGGAGGAGTGGAATCCTCGAATGGCAGCCGTATAGCGTCCCATTCGGCGGTAGCAAAAGGCAAGCTCCGCCCATGATTCAGCCTTTTCCTTGGAGCAATCTTCATGGCTGTTAGATGCAGCCTCTGGTAGTGATTGAATGTCGAAGAAAATGGACAAGGCTTCATTTTGAGGCTGATCAATATCCCGACACCGGAGTGCCTTCAAAAGTGCTACAGCACCGAGATCACTTTCTCCGGTCACCATAACCTTGTGCTTCCCCAATGCTCGCCAAGCCCAGCCATTTACCGCGGAGCTCGTTTGTACAGCTGCATTAATAACTGCTCTTGCGGCATCAAAATTCGTCAATCGGATGACGCCCCTCCCTGCTACAGGATGCGATGGCTCTAACAAGAGTGCCTTTGAATAGCACCCCAGAGCTCGCTTGCGGTCGCTCTGGTATTCGTACCAGACTCCCAATAAAGCAAAGGGACCCGCCCTGCGAGAATTAAGTTTCGCTGCTTTCAGCAATTGCATCTTGGCAGCATTCAGATTCGCCGTGGACGGCTCGGTAGCGCTGAAAGTATCTCGGAGCAAGAAGGCTCCCAGCGCAAAGGCAGCCCCCGCATCGTTTGGCGAATCTTGGACGGCTCTCTCCAGAAACTGCCTGGCCTCTGGTGCTCGTCCACTGCGAACCAATGCATCGGCTACCAGTTGCCGAGAGACTGTAATGTGAAATTTCATAAACGTGGATGTTGCTCCAGGAGATATCCACTGGTACACGGACGGTAGGTCTTTTTCCAAGGCAAAGGGAATCAACTCTTGCAGACTCTTATGTGCTAAATCAACAGCATTGCTTTCATCGTCGTTAGTCTTGCTAGAATCATTCAGCAGCTGCACTCGTGTGAGACCAATCCAGGAGTGCGACGTTATCAGCGACTTCCATTCCGGAAGCAAGTCGTCAAGTGAGGGAACCTGATTAAGTATTTCACGATACAGTTTGATGGCGACTGCTGGTAGTCCTCCAGATAAGGCACCAGATTCAGCATCTGCTTTTCCTAAATCCAGCAGGAGTTGTTCTGTGTTGGATATCGGTCGCCCCCATTCGGTCTTGGCTTGGATCAAACACGTTTGTGCTTCTGCCCATAAAAGACGAGCTTCTTGTGCAGTACAAAAGAACCAGCAAGGCTGGTGCAACCCAGACCACGCCAACAAAAAATTCCAAAAACCAGTGCCGTATTCCATTGAATAAGTCTGATATTTGTTAGAATGTTGTGCCATTTTCATAGCCAGCTCCACATGACTCTTGAGGTCGTCAGCAGCTTCTTTTGACTGCTTGGAGGTCTTTGTTTCAGTCAGCGAGAGTTGTCGCATAAATATTAACGATTTTACGGAAGCACTCGCGCAATCATACTGCTGTATTTGTACATCCAATGGTTCTGTAGACGTTTTCAAGACTTTTGAGGCTGCTGCATTATCCTTCTTGGCTTGTACAGCTCGTGCGAGGAGCGCGCTCAGCATTTTGTGTGTCAGGGATAGATGGTCGTGTGTTAGCTCTTCGTTCGTCTTATTGCTTTTGTCACTGCTGATCATCATCCACTCTACACAAGGTACGAGAGAAATATAGGTCTCTATAAGAGTCCGCGCATTAGTAGATAATGTTTCCAACCAGTCTTTCGCTGATGATGCATTGGTCAGGGCCTGTTGCGTAAATGCCAAAAATGGCTTCAAAAATACTCCGAGAGAAATCCATCCTTCAAGATTTGACTGTTTTGCTGCTTTGCACAATATTGCCTTGGCTCTATCGCGGTACCTTTGAAAAACTCGCTGCAATATCTGAGTCGCTAAATTGGTTCTCATGGATGTAGCAGCATCCGTAGGATCCTCCAACAGTCGCTGCAAGGTGGCATCGCGTAGTTGGACCACCTTGGTTTCGTCCCATGATGTCGCGTTTCCGCCCAAGTGTTTGTTGCGTACAGATTGTCGTAGAGTCATCAGCGAAGAAGGATTTGTGGAGGTTCCGCTTCCTGTCTTGCCTTTGGGTTGTTTCGTTTCTGCTGCCCGATTTTGGGCCTGCTGATAGGCTTGCTGAGCTGCTTCTTCAATGCTTTCTTCTTCTTGAGCCAAAGCTAACTGAACTTGAATTTGTTGTAAAGTGAAGACTTCGTTGGGTGATAACATACTTATTTGAGATTGACATGCCTCTACGGCTTCCTGCGCTTGTTCCAAAGGAAATTTGATCGCGGATTCATAGGGAGCAAGAAAGGCATCCAGAATAAGCTGCTCTTCTTTCGTGGTTGTTATGGTACTGTCGCACTTAACACTTTGCAGCGCCAATTGCAAATTGCTTTCTGCTACTCGTAACGTCAATTCGACGGCTCGCTGTGCATTACCTTTCGACGTGGCAATCCGAGCCATATTCGACAGTATCTCTGCAGCAGCTCCTGGTGACACGTCCTCTTCTGTGAGATTGTAGCGCTTCAGGACCACTTCGTACGCCTTTTTCCACATTTGGGGAACATCTGGATTGAACCGAGTACCACGTAAGAAATAACCTTGTGCGATCCGGAACAGAGAAGTTTGCAAGGAAGCAGTGGACTGCACATCCTCAGGTCGAAACAGTCCCATGCTTAATTCTAGCAACGCCTGAAATCTAGGGTCGGTAATTTCTTGACACCGTTGCAGAGCAGACTGCAACGCATTGCGATCAAGGCTCTTGCAAAGATTTGTTCGTGTTTCGTTGGTCAGATTAGTAGCGCACATGTCAGCTACTCGTCCCGCCACGACAGCCGATGCCGTTAAGAGAGGTGTCGGTAGTGTACCACCTTGTTCCGTCAAGGCCTTGCCAATGGAATTGCGAACCGCCTCGAGCGTTTTAGTGGCATCCCAGGCGGACGCGCTTTCTAATTCTTTGTCACCAGTCACCAGAACACCTCGTTGGACCAATTCCATTTTCAACAAGGCCAACCAGGGAATAAGGATGTCGTTGTCAGTCGAGGTGGTGGATCCTGATGCCTCGAGTATCTGATCTTTGACAACTTCCGTGATAAACGCTTTGACCGCCTTGGGAGGTGCCGACGTCATGCTTACTAGTTTTGGTGAAGTTGGGAGTTGTTTTATGATCTCATTTATTTAGTTTGGGTGAGCCAAGTGCCACGAGTTCTACTCTAGCTAGTAGCTAGTAGCATTGATAGAAATTTACTGTTGCTGGTACGAGGTACCTGGTAGGTTTTGCAGAAAGACTCTCTACTATGAATAGGATTAGCTAATACTACTATCTACTCTCTAGTAGTACTACTACTAGACTACTACTAGACTAGCTAGTACTAGTAGTCTAGGTACTACTTTAGAGTAGTAGGGTCTACTACTACTCCTAGATAGTAATAGCTACGCTAGCTAGTAGACTCTAGCAGTAGTATTAGTATAAGTAGTAGACCTAGTAGTATTTGTAAATATATTACCCAGTAGTAGCTACCACCAGTGAGTAGAAAAAATACTCCAATTCAGGGAAAAAATACACCAATTCAGTGAAAAATACACCAATCAGGGAGAAATTGAGCAGTACCAACGGTAACCACTAGCTAGCTACCACTCCTCAAAGACTGCTACTAGAGTAGTCTAGTAGACTAGATGAAATCAAGCTCCAAGCAGGACAGAGACAAGCAAGCTGGATAATGTGCGACATGTATTGAGTTCCCGTAAAAGTAAATAATAATAATAATTTTATGAGAGCAACGTCAGTGATCTGCAGGAACTCCTCCCTTGGTGGACGGACATGTTTGGTTGGCTTGATCTGCCTTCTTACTCAATCGTATTATTTGGCATTTGGCACATACACATTATTTTTTCACTTTCTGTTGTTGTTGCAACACAACATTAAGATACGAAATTGTTTTAGTATTTCAAAATGAAAATTACTTTATTGACTCTCACTGCAGCTCTTTCGTTCGGAATCTCCAGCGCCTTTGTCTCCCGGACGGTTGGAACCAACACCAACGCTCGTTCCATTATTACACGAGGAGGAAATGCCGACAGCCAGACTATCATCTCATATTATTGTCATGATGCTGCATCCGTCACTCAATTGAACATGGCTACTATTGAAGATCCCATCGCTTTTGCCAAAGAACAAATTGCGAACAATGATGTTATGGTATTCAGCAAGAGCTATTGTCCGTACTGTGAAGCAACCAAAACGGTATTTGATAAGATGGACGGCGTAGATGCTACCGTTTACGAGTTGGATCTAGACAATGAGAATGGACAGGCCATTCAAGATGCCTTGTTGGAGATTTCTGGACAAAGAACAGTACCCAATGTCTTTGTTAAAGGCAGCCATATTGGCGGAAATGATGACACGCAACTGGCTGCCAAGATGGGAAAGATCAAAAAGATGCTGTCAGAATAAACAATAAACACCTATTCTAGAACAAGCAATAATTGAAAAACGAAAAAGGATGAAAACTAAAACAAAAGTTATTGTTTGGTGTTTGTGGCTCTCTTTGTTAGCCGTAGTCGTCACCTGCTGTCAACACAGTCAATTGTGCTGTCTTCAATAATATATAACTAGAGTGAAAATGTTCCATGTTCAATAAAAAGGTCGTGAATTGATTTTAGAGGAGACCCTCACCCTCACCCACAAACGGCAAAATTTTCAAGAGAAAGATTCTTTGGCAGCGTGTTTTCTAGTGACTACGCCGATCTATTGCCTTGTGATTATTTATAATTTGGCGCTACGCAGACCACTGTATTGGAAGAATATTATTTGGCGATCTTACAAAATTACAGGCCGACAATCGTACTGAATCTGAGCTCCTTCAACAACTACCATGGGGACACGTAAAGGTAGAGGTCGCCGACGACACTGCGTCAGCTGGTTGTGGACGATGCCAGAGGCAGGAAAAGGCATGTCCTCCCGAGCGCTCGAGTACCAGGACAATAAGCGACTGACCAACATTATCAAATCCATGGCCACCGTCGATTCAAAATGTACTCCGCGAGAACCCATGCGACGGACTAATGATTGTATATCGCTTGTGGTAATGAGCTGCTGAATCAAAACTGTAGGCATATTGAAAGGCGGGTTTTCCAGAGCGCATCGTAGGATTGGAGCGCGATTTGACAAAATCTGAAGAAAGCCTACTTGACGGCGCATCTCGACGGCAGATGGAGGCTCGCTCGATGGTGCTGGCACCGTAGCGGAAGTAGCTACCGGTCTAGCTCGCCCTTGATCGTTCGGGAGAACCACTGGGCCTCCTCGGCGACACTTCATCCGACAAAACTTTCTCCAGTCATTCTATATTTAGCAAAAATTGCACTTCGTGAGATGGACAGACGCATTTTAAAAATGGACTACCATGCCGACCGATACGTGCAACCTTACCCAAGTGGCAAAATAGGTTGGTGGTGTCACCTTGACAAAATCGAGTGCATCAACAAAGCCACCCATCTCCAAGATTTCATCAATAAGGTCCAAAGTATCGCAAACGGTTGCGTCAGCATTCATTACGGATCGACGAGTCAATATTCCAACTCGTCGCTCCCATAGCATAGGCAGGGGGATAAATTTGGCAATGTGCTCCACCAAAGGTGCCGGTAAAGTCATTGTACGCAACAAAGCCTGTGTCGATGGCTTCGACAGTTGATAGGGAAGTGTAGGCGGGAGCGGCGCATCAACCATCATCGACAGTTGGAGCGATGCATTCCGGGTTGGTCGCAGTTCTTCCTCCATTTGATGAATGGTGAGCTGTCGATTGCAGCCATCATCCACTTGGACGGGTATCGTAGCACGCTCTTGTTGCAATAAGTTCCACAATAAAACAATGGTAAAATTACGTTGTTTTCGCTGCTGTCGTTGCATAAGGTCCAATTGCACATTACTATCCAGCAACTCCACAATTTCTTTCATATCCCGGCGTTGTGCAATTTCTCTCGCACAGCGTCCCCGTGAATCTTGAATCCACAGTTCACCTCCTGCGGTTACCAAGACTTTGACAACTTGCACATGCCCTCGTTTGCAAGCCAACGAGAGTGACGTCGCATTTTGCAGTGTCATGGAATCCAGCGCCGCGCCCTTATCGACCAGTGCTCTGCATACATCGGCGTGACCACGCTGCGAGGCCAACATGAGAGCCGACATTTGAACCCGGTTCCGACGGTTCACCGAAGCTCCATACTTCAACAGAATTTGAACCACCGGTAAGTGCCCTTCTTGCGCCGCTCGCATCAAGGGCGTTGTGTGATTGTAATTGGCAGTTTCCACGAGCGCGCTGCCTTGAGGTGTTTGCAAGAGAATCTGAAGGCAGTGCAAGTGTCCGAAATGAGAAGCTTGCAAGACAGCCGTTGTGCCGTTGGCAGAAGCATGAGACGGATCTGATCCTCGTCGAAGTAATTCCTTTATAACGACAGCATTGCCTTTTTGAGCTGCCATAATTAGGGGTGTAATGCCCTTGGAATTTTCAGCTTCGACAGAGGCTCCGTAATCGAGAAGAACCAAGGCAGCTTCAGTTGCATTTTCACGAATCGTCGTGTTTAGGGCAGGATCACAGTCTCGTCCAAACGTCGATGGTTGAGCCATCGAGCTATTTTTGGTGTTGCAGTGCTGAGCGTTGCTGTTGTGTGCTTCAGACAACACACTGAAGTAGGTGCCGTCGTCTTGTAGTGAAGGGCTCTGATCATTTACATGTCGGTGTGTTAGTTGGGCCGTGAAACGGTCGTTGCCAGTATTATAGAAGGCAAACAGTCCACTGGGCAATTGACCATCCTCGGGTGCCAGCATAAGTCCTCCTCCCCTTCCTGCTAATAATGGTTGATACCGCTGTTGTTGGATAATGCTGGTATCATCATCTTGCTGGTGCTGATGTTGTTGTGAATGTCCTGCCACGTTTGTTTCCAAGACGCCCACATTTGGTCTAGGCGTGCTGGCCTGGCCACGTCGAAGTTCTTGGCTGTCGTTCGTGCTCGTTCCTTGTGGCTGCTGCTGCTGCTGCTGCTGCTGCTGCTGCTGCTGCTGTCGAGTGTAATGGTTGGCTTGTGGCAGGTACCATTCAGGTCTTGGGCGGTAACGACTTGTTGCTTCTGGTTTCATAAAATCCTTGAGCGATGGAGCTACAGGTAAAGACCGCAGCTGCTGTTGCACAGGATCCTTCAATTGTTGCACACAAAAAACACGCTCAGTCATTTCATGTTGTACCCTGTTTTTTGTGTCATGAATCCGTAATAATTCTTCATCATCATCCTCGTTGTCTCCTTGTCGCTCTTCTGCTGATGGTACTGGAGAGCTCCGTCGAATCTTGTGACTTGGTTCTGATGCTGCAGGCTTTCTATCATTGTAGTTATTGTCGTCTGTATCGGAAGAGGTGTCGTCGTTATTACGAGCGGCCGGCGAGTCAAAGCTACTGACGAATCTTAAGTGGGTGGCTCCTTGCTGCTCGGCTTCTTCGCAAGAATAGTTTTTGTTTGCACTATTACCACTAATATCCAGAACGAATTCTCGACGAAGAGTTCTTGTACGCTTTCCGAGACAGGGACTGCTTCCACACCTATTGCTTTCGGAAGTCCTTGGTCTCACAAGAGAAGTCAATGTAGCAGAGGACCCCGGCGATGGTGGCGAGCTTTCGGAATCCCTTTTAGAAGTTTCCATAATAGTATTAACGTGCAATAGCGACGAGTGCTTCCGATCAGGAGCAACGAGCTAGTAATCTCAATACCTCTCGTGGTCGCTACTGCTTTGGGATAATTGTATATAATGCTTGCGTTTGGCTAGCTAGATCAGAAGAAGCAGATTACGCGTGTGGATCAACAAGATGATGTTGTTCGCTGCTGGCTCAACTGACGCCACAATAATAATAAAATACAGTAATAATAATAGTACGGTACTAGCTAGACTACTACTTCTTAGCTACTACTCGAGTAGCTACTATTAGTAGTAGAGTAGACTACCAGGTAGTGGGCGTGGTAGTAGACCCTACTTAGGTTATTATTATTATCGCTATCGAAAAAGAGTTGTAGTTCCTATGTGCGTTCGTTTGTAAATGAATCCCGCGGGAGACTTGCGAACGCAAAATTTCATGCAGGCGATTTTATCATGAGCATCTCAGCATCTTCATAAACAATGGAACGAACGCAGCTCTGTGAAGGCGAAGAAGTTGGCAAGTAATTTTGGGATCAACTGTGAGTCAGTTAAAATGCGATACTCAGAATCACAATTTCTGGCTCTTCAGCCAAGAATTAGAGTATTACAAATTCGTTACTTTGTCGGTGCTTTGGTCGCTCCGGAAGCCATGGAAGGTGCTGCCTCCGATGGCTCGGCCCAACTAGAGACATACAAAGCCTGTCGGCACAGCATTATTGAAGGATAACAAGACGAGAAATCGCTCAACTATTTCGTAGGAGAAACTCTTGCTCGAACCTCACAAGGCGTGCAACTGCTTGGAGATTTGGTTGTCGAAAATCGTTCTCCACGTCAATTACGTGCAAGCTGGGTCCAATCCGTAAAGCCGTAATTGTGTTTCCATTAGCGACTTCTTGGCCCCGTGGTTCTGGGGAGCATCACGCTGGAAAGAATGCAGGAACACACAGATACGTACATGGGCGCGAAAATACAGGGGGTTGTGCACAAGTGTGCGTTCGACTATATTTCGTTCTCTACTACGAGTACCTACTCAAGAGAACAAGCAATAAAACGCTCTGTACTCGATATTACTCTTCACAAAATATAAATATGATTACAGACACTGTCCCATCGAAACACAAGAATACTCGCCATTCTTCCACATATGTGTGAATAAGTTGCGTACTGTATTGTGACGTGCAGGTTTGAGTTGAAAAGGACACACGTTACAAGTTCAAATTCTTGGTAGGAACTTTCTTCGAGCGACGAAACGTCTACGTCTACGTGACAAATTTCCACGCTCGCTGCATACAAAGCATGACCTGAGTTTGATTTTGTACATGCATAATATTCTACCCAGAGATTTAGCTTCGTCTTTTCGTTTTAGCAGCGATGAACAACAGCAGCAACAACAGCGACAACAAAAGCAACGAAGATGTCGCTGGTGGTATGTTGTGGTGTACGAATTTTGGCTTAGTGCCGTTGTAACCATAGAGACTCAAGAGACCTGAATGGCGCTAACTTTGTTGATTTTCCTTCACCTTTCTTCAGCAGATACTTGGGACTTTCTCAAGCTTCTTTTATATCTCCTCGGGATATGCCTCATCTTTACTGCGATAGCTTTACAATGTGCCGACCACTCTAAGCCTTACTATGAGAACACTGCAGTCCTCCTCTATCTATTGATTTTCTTCAATCTCCACTTTTTTAGCTTTATTCACTCTTACAAATGCAAGAACAAGAAACGCAAAAAGCAAAACAAGATTGTCTATTCCTACGTGGAAACAGTCGATCAGGATGAAGACGACTTGTTCGAAGGCAAGAGCTACATAGAAGCCCCCCACGAGAGTACCCAACATGGTTATATGGAATGGAGCAAAAATGGAATAGTTGCTGTGACGACCGAGAGACTTGCAGAGATTCAGCGAAATAGCACCAAAAACGTTACGGTCAAGAATATTGATGTCATCGAAGGTGACGACGAGTTCATATATTCATTGAGCAATAACATGCAACGAAGCCTTGAAGAAGAGCTCTCATTCTTGGAAAGCGGGGGGCTTTATAAGGAGCACGGAAAATAGAAAGAAAAGGCAACAACATGTGTTTTAATGTTAAAGGTTGTCTTTATCCTGCATATGTAAACAGCTCCTGCGGTAGAGCTTCAACGCCCGTAATAACTAGCTAGAGTAGGAACGGAAAAGTTTACAGCATCGTGTGTACTCGAGTACAGTGCCAGGTACCAGGTACACACTATAATGAATCATTTCGAAAATTTCTGTTGCTTGGCCGGCCCGCGCTGCTATAAAAAAGGGAGAGGTTCCCTTTTATCAGAAGCTGGCTTTTGTAAACGTGCCAAATTCCCGACAATAGGATTCTTGCAAATCTCCAGCATATTGAGGAGAATCAATTTTCAACTTGAATTCACATTCTGAAAACAGCAGCGTCCCCCGAAGTAGAGATCGTGACATTACAGACACGTTGATGCGCGGTGGCAACGATGAAACAACGGCGGTGCTAGAATTGCCATCGTTCGATAAAAAAGATCCCGACAATTGACGTAATTGATATGTTTGCAGGGTGTTCTCGCCTGTGCTACAAGCATCTGCTGGATTTTCATCATACCCATCCGAAAAATGGGTAGGAATCAGTCCACCTACAAAAGAGGGAGGAAATCCACGAGCAGCCGAACCTGATCCTTCGGGATTGACACAGGGTGGCAAGACACTGCGATCCATGTATTTATCCAAGGTTTTTAGGTAGTCCTTATCCGCAAATATGATTTTAGCTCGCACTTCAGGTTGGAAAAAGTGTTGCGCAATGCGCCAGACAATGCGAAAGATACTTGGTGGTCGGATAATGATCACTCGCTGTCGTGAAACGTGTCAATCCAGAAAAGGTGATAACGTAAGAGACTCGTGTCATAAACCACATCTGTAACGCTCAAGTTAAACAGACCTTGCTGACTCCGTAATACTTGTCTTGGGTGTAGGCCACGGCCTCTTTAAAAAAGGAAAGTACACCATTATTCATATGTCGAGAATTCAATCCCTTCAAATCGTATACGACGTTTAGTTGTCTCGGCAAGTGACCATGGCGCTTCTCGTAGTCATCAATCCATGCTCCACTCGCCGTCATTTCTCGCCGCCAAACGACGCTCTTCAACAATTCGTCTCGGTTATAACGTTGGGAAAGACTGTATGCGTCCATGTCACCTGCCCTCTCCAGGTAGATGGGATCTCCTTCGCGATCCACGCCTTCCAACAAGCCGCTAGGAGCATATTCCCACAGGGTTCGTGGCATTTTGTAATCATCCAACATGTTATCGATATCTTCGTCGCTGTTCTTGCGCCAACGAATAACACTACGAAAAATCTCTTCAGCATGATCAGGTCCCTTGGGTCCTCGAATATATTTCCCCAGTTCGTGAGGTGTATTCTTAAAATGATCGACCTCATCATCGCTTAACTTGATTTTGAAACTCATCAATTGCCGTTGCTCTTTCTCGGTTAACTTCCAATTCGTAATGGCCTTTTCGATTGCAATATCGCTCCATTGTTGGGCGTGCGAGAGTTGATCTCGTTGAGCGGAGACGTAGCTCATGGTAATTGCGTGGCCGTTAAACTGCTGCGATTGTCGATGACCTATATAGACTTAGATTGCGTGGTCAATGGTCAATCTGTTTTGTGAACTTAATCAATTATTTTTTGTTCTTCTTTCGTGCTTCTTCGAACATCCAACGCCATGCGTTTTTTTTTTCATTTTCTTTCACCAGCATCAGCTTCGTATGAGTAATCTGCCCAACGACCATGTTGATTGGTGTCATAGACGAAGGCTAGCTAGCTACAGCAACGTTTACTGCTACTACTACCAGGTACGGTACTACTATTGTACTGTAGTACTAAAAAATTGAACTATCTCTATCACAATGATGACGAGTCACCTACTCAAGCCAATAACAAGATTTCATGCGGATGACACGATTGGCCAAGATTCATACATGGTACCAGGTGCTCTACTACTAGTCTACGACTCCTAAAAAATAATGAAGAACGATCATCAGTAGACTACTAGATACTCTACAATAGCTAGCTACTACTAGCTAGTTGATAGCTACAGTACTACTAGAGTTGTAGAGTCTAATACTGCTGCTGTAGTATGAGTAGCTACTACTATTGACTAGACTACTACTACTTCTTACTACTACTAGCTAGCTACGAGTAGTAGCTAGTAGTACTTCGGAGTAGTACCTCTACCAGCTACTACTACTAGGCTAGTAGCTAGCTAATAGCTAATAATAGTAGTAGCAAGTAGTAGCTACTACTAGGGTACTCCTCTACTAGCTGCTCGAGTACCAGGTACCAGGTAGTAGTAGTGTAGTCTCTAGTAGTGTGGCTCAATTCGAATCTACCGTACTACCTGGTAGACTACAACGCAGGGTGCATCAATTCCGCTTATTTTATTCGCTGTTTCAAACTTGGTCTGAGAGACAACTAGCGACGCAACCAAAAACAAATAATGAAGGTGTAAAGGGAAAAGATAGAATTGCATTTTCAGAAATAAACTGTCATGTCGAATAAAGAGGATGCATCATCGTCATCGCCGGCTGCACAAATATTACCAGCATCCCTTCCATCGCACCCCACAGCCCGTGCCTTTTTTGATGCGTTGGATCAATCCAAATCCAAATTAAAAACGACTGGAAGGGATACTAACTGTATCAGCAGCAACAACCAAAAGAGATGCTCCGACTTTGTTCAAAAACGATTGCGTTCCTTGGGATGGAGAAATCGACACAGTCAAAATGAATACTATCCCGTAACAGTCAAGGATACCAATTTTTCCGTTCGGCAAGTTCAGCGGGGCGAAATTGAAGGTACCTACGGTACGGGGGCCTGCGTCTGGCCTGCAGCATTGGTCTTGATTAAATACTTGGAGCGTTGGAGCAGCACCGAACAGGATCTTCTGTCCAATAAAATTGTAGTTGATCTGGGTTCAGGTACAGCTATTACTTCCGTCGCAGCCGCCATACTAGGGGCACGACAAGTTGTTTGCACGGATGGGGAAATCAAGGTGGTGCAATTGGCAGAAGACAACATTCGTCATGCCTGTCAAGAAATTGAAGGGACATCGAATAGTGGCAACACGGATAGTGCTAATGGAAATGATGGTGGCAGTGGTACCATTTTTTACCATATAAACAATTGCAAAATCAACGCTCAAGTGATGTGGTGGGGTCGAGACCAAATACTATGCTTGGAAGATGATTGTCCTGTGGATGTAGTGATAGTTGCTGATTGCGTTCTACCCAAATTATACCCCATTGCTCCCTTGGTTGCAGCTATTGATGAATTGTTGAAGACGCCCTCTGCCGTGGCCTTACTTAGTTACGAACATCGATATTATCCCGATTACGATCCACGCGACAAATTTCGAGAATTGGCCAACGAACGGGGACTTGAAGTACAAGTTATACCTAGCGATCAATACGATTCAATTTATTCTGTGGAAGATATATTCATTTGGAAGGTCTATCGTCGCAGTGGACGATGAGTGTAACGAACCTACTCATGGAGTTAGAAAATTTAACAGAAGATCCAGCTGACTCCGTACAGCCACCACAGTTTTAGTCCGTAGAACTTTTAGTGGATGATTTCGCCCACAATATGCAGGGCTTGAGTTTTGACGTCAACTGAAAATAATTCAGTATTTCAAGCTTGCAATCATCTCCAAACACGATTGTGGGTTCCGCTTTAATGTTTTGGAGTAGATAGGACAACGAGAGAAAAATATCCTCCCTGTCCTTTCAAGAAGTCCATGGGACGGCTTTTGGGTGCAACATAACTCTTATGCTATAACGAAAATGGCGCCACGTTTTCTTGTTGGTGTGTTTCAAAATTACTTCAAATATATTCTTCGCCGAACGTTTTTTCCTTTGGCTCCACCATCAACTGACTAGTCGTGATCCCAGTGGTCGTCGTGCTGTAGGATTCATCCTGCAAAAATGAAATATATTGCTCCTCTGTATGCTGAAGAGTGTTCTGAAGGTAAGGTCATTTCCAAGTTCAGGAAATACATGAGAGTTTCCATTCATTTCCATTTGTTGCCATTTGTTTCCATTCTGTTTCCAAAGGACCTTCTGCTTTGACTACAGAGTCACTTCCTCAGTCCAGGGTTATCCTGATCTGTCTTTTGAAGAGACCAGGTTTGTGTGGTCATAATGCTGCAATTTTCAATGAAAACGGATAGATGGTTCAGGAAATTCATTAGAGTTTCCATTCATTCCATTTGTTGCCATTTGTTTCCATTCTGTTCCAAAGGACCTTCTGCTTTGATTACAGAGCCACTTCCTCAGTTTAGAGTTATCCTGATCTGTGATTTGAAGACACCAGGTTTGTGCGGTCATGGTGCTGCAATTTTTAATGAAAATGGATGGATGGTTCAGGAAATACATGAGAGTTTCCATTCATTCCATTTGTTGCCATTTGTTTCCATTTTGTTTCCAAAGGACCTTCTGCTTTGATTACAGAGCCACTTCCTCAGTCCAGGGCTATCCTGATCTGTGATTTGAAAACACCAGGTTTGTGTGGTCATAATGCTGCAATTTTCAATGAAAATGGATGGATGGTTCAGGAAATACATGAGAGTTTCCTTCATTTCCATTTGTTGCCACCACTTGTTTCCATTCTGTTTCCAAAGGACCTTCTGAGTTCACTACACAGAGCCACCCCCTTTGTCCAGGATTATCCTGATCTGTGATTTGAAGAGACCAGGTTTGCGTTGTCATAGACACTCAAAGTCAAAACAGTAGTTCTAGGTCTTGTCAAACCAGTCCACAGGTGTGCAGGCTCTCGTCTGGGATCTCCTTGTTCATGAGGTCCAACCCATGCGAAAAGAAAGACAACATCCACGACTTCAACTTGGTGAACTGCTGTCACCGTTTGTATGATTCCACATTGGCTTTTTTGTTGGGTGCCGTATCGATCAAAGAATCGATCGTTCGTCGATCGCGTCGACACCACTCATAATTAATTACCCCAATAAACGAAGAGGTCTAGACTACGAGCAAAATAATGCTACCGAAACTGAACGGGCAAAACCATTTAAGACGCACACATGTCATTTATTTTTTCGAATCCTCAACACCACATACCATTACCACGTGTGCTTGCTCGATGCTCGATTGCTTGGCGTTATTTTTTATTATAATATTATTTATTTTTTCTCATGAACCATCAGCCCTCGATTGATACCTCCATATTCCTACTAGACCTAGTCGACTCTGACCACAGAACGAGTGATTGTTTAAGCATTGGGCCTCGATAGACTGGATGGCAGTTAGATTGGCTTATCCGCGTCTAAATTATTTTTTCTGCGAGTGTCCACGTACGATGTCTTCCAACGACAATGACACAACTACCAGGGTTGATAATGATAATAATGATGACGATAATATGAATCTACTGGATCTGATGGAAGGAGATGAGTTTGTAACGGAAGACGAAAAGCGACGACAGCAAGCAGAGAAACGAAGATTGGAACGCAAGCGGAGATTAGAACGTATCTCCGATCAGGATTTGCCAGCCCCACCAGCAGAAGGACAGAAAGAAGAAGAGCAAGAAGTCTCCTCGCAACCCAGCGATATCCAAAAAATAAAGCTAGAAGCGGTTGCCATCAAGAGAGAGGATGACGATGAAATACTTTACAAAAATGAAGAGAGCGATGATGACTTTGATATGTTTTCCAGTTCAGTTTCTCCCAGTGATGGACCATCCAAGACGAAATCAGCCACAGTGACAGCCACGGCTGCTACTGCTACTGCTTCTGGGGGAGGGACACAACAAGACTTTGATGATTCCGAGGGCTATTACAAAACTGTGATTGGAGAGATTATATCGGTTGATGCTAGCAAGAATGGATCCACAGACGCTGAGGATCATGCGACGAGGAATGATGCCACTTCTAATAATGCCATTCAATTGAAAGTATTGGGAATCATTGGCAAGGGCGTCTTTTCGTCAGTGCTGAAATGCAATACCATAAGTAATGCTACTAGCACGCCGTTACCGCCAGATGTGGCAGTCAAATGCATCCGTCACAATGAAACCATGGCCAAGAGTGCCTTCAATGAAATTCAAGTCCTTCGGCGATTGAATGGGTCTCCCGGAATCATTCCTTTGCTGCTTCCAGCATCAAGCACACCACTTGAGCATCGGGGCCACGTCTTATTGGTCTTTCCTTGTGCCGATTACAATTTGCGCGACGTCCTGCAAAAATTTGGGAAGGGAGTGGGATTGTCACTGGAGGCCGTGCGATCTTACTTTGGTCAACTCTTGGCGGCTGCGACGCACTTGAAAAAACATTCGATCATTCATTCGGATCTCAAACCCGACAATATTCTTGTGTCCAGAGACTTTAGCGTGGTTCAATTGGGGGATTTTGGATCGGCAATCGATGTTTCATCGTCCAGTCAATCGGTGCAACCCACACCCTATTTAGTATCTCGATTTTATCGAGCACCGGAAGTCATCCTAGGCTTAGTGCCCACTTTCGCCATTGATTTGTGGAGTTTGGCAGTGACCGTGGCAGAGATATTTCTTGGCGATGTCCTTTTCAAAGGAAAGACCAACAACGACATGATTTACAGTTTCATGCAACATTTGGGTGTCTTTTCCAATCGACTGGTTCGTCAACATTTGGTCCAGTGCACCAAAGTTCCCATTCCCAAGCATTTTACAGAACGAACGGAAGGAGCCGGGAGTGACTACCTTTTTGCACAAGACACGGTTGATCCTGTTACTGGAAAACCCATTCACAAATATATTTCGCTGCTTTCGTCTGTCAACAATTCAAGCGACAGCCAACAGGAAGTATTTCCGTCCACACCCTTGTCCAAGAAACTTCTCAAGGCAAAGTCAGCCAAAGAGTCACGTACGCTAGTCATGATGTTCAAGGATCTGCTTCAGAAATGTCTTACATTGGATCCATCTCGGCGAATATCATTGAAAGATGCCTTGCAACACGGCTTTTTTACCAAGAAATTTGCGACGAAGAGCAACGGAGGGGCGGCATCATCTTCTGCTAGCTAGCTAAGACCGGGTTCTTATGTTAAGAGAGTGACAAAATATTGGGTTTTTTTTATCGCTCTCCCGTCAATTTTTGCTGTTTTCTATTGTAGCTCGCATTCAGTCAACGGCCATTATTAGAGTACGGTAGCAGGTGATTCTTATTATTTTTGTCGAGGCCGGATTGCTCGTATGTGCTTGCGTAAAATACGACTGAGTAGTCGTGCTGCGCAAAGTCCGCTGAGACTTGGATGCTCCGAATCCCTTCTGTTAATTACCAGGTATGATACCTAAATCCTCATGTTACCAGTCAACATCCAACCAGAAACGAGACCACCCCAACAAAACATAAACTTACTTGACCACTCTGCAAGTTTTTATTTTAGTCTCACAAACCTGCTTTCCAAAATGAAGGAACAGCAACAGCAACAAATAGCAAAGAAGACAAACTGGCTCACATTAATCTTTGTTCTACACAGCTGCCTACAGTATGTTCCTCTGGTAGCGGCAGCTCGTAAAGAGACACACAGGGATGAGAACGAAAACCTTAGAGGATCATTATCCAGCGACAAGGGGCGCAATTTAATCGTTGGCGGTCACCCCGTGAGACAGCCGTATCCTTTCTTTGTAGAGTGGACGGGATGCGGGGGAAGTTTGATAAGCGAGGATATGGTGCTCACTGCAGGTAAGCATCCTCTAAATAATAGTTTATGATGTCGAGCTCGATCCAGGTTGCACCTACTACTCTGCCTTCATCGCTCATAGTCGAGCTCGCTTTTTCTGATGAACACAGCCCACTGCAATGTCGAATCAAATGACTTTCGTCGCCGAGTATGGTTAGGAGAAAGAATCAGTCAACAAGGTGTACCTCGTAACTTGGTGAAACGGATTCCTCATCCCGATTGGTATCCCGACTTGGATACAGCCCATACCATTGAGTGGGACTTTATGGTGGCCAGACTTAACGAGACCACGACAGGCGTCGAAGGCATTGAGCCTGTGTCTGGTTTGAACTCTGATCCTAAATATCCCGTCGGAGGAGAGGAACTGACAGTCATGGGATTTGGACGTCTTTTCCATGCGTCTCGGGATCCACCACCTACCGTTCAACGTGAAGTCGACATCAATGTCTTTAGCAACGAAGAGTGTGAAAATTACTATGGAACTACACGAATCCGATATCAACGAGACAGCATGTTGTGTGCGGGTTCATTTGAAGGAGGAAAGGCATCTTGTCAAGGTACGTTTTTTCTATATTGCAGGTGTTATTGCTTAGTACCTCCTTCAACTGATAACCTTGTGTTTGCGTCGACAGGTGATAGCGGTGGTCCTTTGGTCGACGACAGTGGTATACAAGTCGGTGTTGTAAGCTGGGGTGAAGGCTGTGGATCTGTCGACTTTCCTGGTGTCTATGCTCGTGTTAGTGCTGCGTATGATTGGATCCAAGAGCAAGTTTGTCGTTGGAGCTGCTATCCTCCAGTGACGTGCGATCCTAAGATTATTAATGACTGTGCGAAATCAGAAACAAGAGCTCAGGTAAATCTGACAATGCGGATTGTTCATGATCTGTACCCAGTCGAAACAGCCATTATTTGGGAGCATGTGGAAACGGCGGATGAGTTCATCTATCAGGATTTTGAGGATCACGAAGCTTTTTCTTCGAGGGAGACTGTAGTAGCAGAATACAACGTCACTAATGGGAGGAACGGAACATATCATTTGCTTGTTTTGGATAGTAATCGCGACGGAATGTACGTTTTATCACTGGTTGAATATTAAGTTAGTTTGGTACAATCGAGACGTGCTAACAAAGTTTCTTTTTGCTCGCAGATGTTGTGAGCATGGCCAGGGGAGTGTTACCTTAAGCAATTCCGACACTGGAGAGGTTTTATTTTTCAACAACAGCTTTTCGGATAGACTCGAAATGTATTTCCATGTGGATGGTCTTGGAAATCTATTGTGGAACGATACAGAATATTCGACAGGACCCGAAGAGGACGAAGAACAATCTATTCCCGAATCGACGAACTTTTTTCCTGCAGACGACACTGAGTGGCCTGGAGAGTATCCAGAGACTGGTTCTGAATTCTTGCTGGCTATAAATGTTCGCTATGATGATTATCCCGGCGAGACTAGTTGGAAATTTGAACAGAAACTGTCCACTCCTGGTTCCCTTCTGAGCACGACAGGAGCTGCAGACTTGAACGACGACTGGGCGCTTGTAATCAAAAGAGGATTTAGTGCAGACGAAAGAGAATTTACCAGCGATCTTGTGGCAGTACAGGCCAATAGCGTGTACCGTCTTGTAATCGAGGACAACGCCAATAAAGGCGAGGGAGATGGGACATGCTGCGACTACGGCCGGGGGTGGTTCTCTGTTACCAATGGAACTGCATCCAGTGATAATCTTAATGGGACGGTGATGTGGGTCCTTCCGGGAAACGACTTCCAATCATTGGCGCAGGTATACTTTTTGGCTCAGTCTGATGGCACAGTAGAGATTGTGGATTCCTCGCATGGGACAGTTCTTCCATTGATTGGCGCACCGAGCAAGGCCGCCGCTCCAAGTGCTTTCAACCACAATAACATGTCTTCTGTCATCGGAATGCTGGGTTCTCCTCCTGCGTCGCCCTTTGCGCCGTCACCATGATACTAAACTATGTCGATTCAGCACGTATCTCTTGCGATTGCAGTCCAGAATGCCCCTGAGCTGCCTAGACCTTCGTGTGATGGTGTGGTAGCACAGAAGTTCGATTATGGCAGGAATTGACGTTGTTCCTCTGTTCAATAAGGTTGAGAAGAATCTAAGCTTAGCAACATTTTTCTTTCTCTCGACCAGTTAGAACTCTAAAGTTGATCTCAAAAAGCTTGCTTTTAAACATAATTTGTTGGTTAGAAAGTGTAGCAATCTGGCTACGTGGGAAAGTTCTATTTGTTCAACTCCTATCGTTCTTCAAAAACACCTGCTCTACTTGGAAGAATGCCAAGCAGTTGGACCAGCGTTGACAGTGAGTCGCCGGAAGGAAGTGAAGCTCGCTTCCCTGTATTGGGCAGAGTGGGCCGCCGTGTAGTGCGTTCGCCCGTTCGGATCTGCCGAGGCTGTGCCGCGCTGGTTGCCCCCTTCCTGAAGATAGTCAGGAAATTCGTTTCGTAAAGAATCACACTTGGCTGAAGCACCCCAATCACGGTAACAAGAGACTGCACGTGATAGGTAGAATTCGGCGAGATACTCGTCATTTTTATCAAGAAAGAAACGAGCAGCTTGCTCGCATAGAATAGCTTCTTGCTGCACTAAACCTAGACGAGCACTCCCCTTTAAGGCAGTTTCATAGCTCTCCTTGGATGGCGAATCCAATGCCTCAATCATTAACATGACAGGATGCGAGTTAACTGCTCCAACCTTGACATCTTCAGTGAACGATGAGAGAATTTTTCTTCCCAGAATTTTGAATTTTCGTTTTCCTTTCTTGCGTCCTATGATAACTGAAGCGACACCAAGATAAGTTTTCTTAAAATGGCTGCGCGAGATGAATATGTCTTCTCTCGCCACGTCCAAGGATCGGATCATTGATTCAGCTGTACTCCAATCGTTGTAAATAACAGAAAGCATGAGCTGGAATGTGTTGATGTCGTCAAATGTCATCTGTCTTCCAGCTCCCTTTGCTTTGCTTAACTCCCGATACTGATCAAGCGCCTCGCCATTCAAAAACGTTGGGTCCTTTATTTCATTTTGTAGATTGAGTGTCGTCTGTCGCAGGATCCGAAATATAGCTTTAATTGTACGGGGCATCCCCAACTGCTCAGCTTCTCTTCCGTACGCCAATAAATCGCAGCCCAAGGAGGTCAGCGGCAGCCCGACGTTCAAGTAACTATAGGCATAGGCGGTGATAGCATCAAATGCTTCCTCTGTGGCTCCAGTTCGAAGACCAGTTCTGTACGCGTCCAAGAACATTTCTAAATTCAAGTTAAAGAGGCGCGTTGAAGAATACACGGAGGAGACAGCTCCGGATTTGACCAGGGCATGCTGCGAACCAATGCGTTCCGGGAACCGATTCAGCAAACGCAAAGAATTGTCGGCGTACTCGGCCGCTTTCCTCAAATTCCCATTTCGGCGGAGATGTGAGCCTACAATCGACATGGCAGCGACCGAGTTTTCGCAGAAACCCTTTTCACTCGAGATGTGGATAGCTCGCAAGACAAACCACCAACTCAATTCCAGATTTGTTTGCGATTTCCATAGGTACAGTGCTGCGTAATTGACCAGAATTTTCACAATGTTTCGACTTGTTTCGTCTTTCATCAGGGAGAGCGTGGCAAATTTATCCAGCAATCCACTCGACTGCACTTTCTCGCATTCCTTCAACAGCTGATCTGTCCTAAGCCGGCTTGGTATCGTTTCACCGTAGTCCTTCAAAATAGCTATACTCTTCGTGATACCCCGCGCATAGTCGCGATTGTTTCCAGATGTTACACATTCCAAAATAGCGCATTCAGCCTTGAACTTGTCTCCCAATGATTTGGCATAACGTAATACATCTTCTGCGGCTTTTCTAGCAGCATCGTGTAGACCCACTCGACAAGACGTCTCGGCCAAAAGGCTCGACATTTCCAAGTGCAGAGAATAGTGGCTGTGCCATGCTATTTCTTTTTCGTTTGAAAATTCTCTATGCAGGTTGTCTATCCCAGTCTGGAGCATTTCAACCGCAGGAAATAACGCAGCTTTCAATAAAGCTAGTTTGGCCGCCGCCAAGCAAAGGCTTGCCGCTTGCACGCCGTCCATAACAGTTCGTACGGAAAACGAGTTGTTTTCTGTTCTCAATTTCGTGCACCGGCATAGCTGTTCGGCCGCTAGGTACACCATCCAGTCATTTTCGTGATGGCGGCGTACACTCATGGTGTAAATGGTGTTTCCAAGCTGGGTATGAATTCCTAATTGTAGCGATTTTGGTATTGTTGAATAAATCTCTGCTTGGAGCTTATCATGAGACCACACGTACGAGCTGGATCGCCAAGGTCTACCTGTATCACCGGATGATTCCTCATTGACCTGGCTTAATATTTCTGAAATCAATACCTCTTTCAGTATAGATTCCAATTGTTGATGCTTGACGTTCAGCAGATTTCTGGATATTATGAGATTCTTTCCTGAGTCGTCGTCTTCATCATCATCGTCCTGTGCACCGTGCTGACGAAAATATTGCACCAACACGTCTAGCGAAATGGTTCTTCCCAGGCAAGAGGCCACTCGTAGCACGATCTTGGCATCGTTTGATAGATGCTCAAACGTGGAGGCCACTACATCTGCCACGTTCTCGGAGAGGTAAGCCAGAGACTCTAAGGAGGCAAGACTACCCCATTCCCATCTTAACTTTAGAAAAGAAAACTCAAGAAAGCGGTCTCGTCTGAGCTGATCCAGCATTTGCCAAAGTGACTCGGGGTTTCCGAGGGTCTTGTTGAAGAGGATGCGAGAAAATGCTTTCGTTTCTTCTTTATCTTTTCGTAACATCACGGCCGAGGCGATTTCATTGACAGCCACGAGATTCAAATGCTGGACATTGAACTCGAATATATTGTTAAGATTGAGTCGCCTACTTGTGTATTGAATATTCGAGAGAAATTGTTGGAATTCCTGAAGAAAATCGATTTTGATTTCGCGAAAGGATATGATCAGTAGTAGATTGGAAATGTTGGCAGATACAATGACTTGGAGCGAACTCAATGCCACCGTATCAAACCATTGCGAGTTATCCAGCATTAATGCCGTCGTTTGTCGTGCCACCAGAAATGCCACCAGTCGAGCCAATATAGCTTCGACCGCCTCCAGTTTCCCCCCGAAATCGCTACTCGCATCTGAATTTTCTGCGACGTCATGTCTAGATGAATCGTGTTGTTTTCCTTTATTCTTTTTTCGAGTAGTGCTGGCATTGCTGCAGCCACTACTAAAATCTGCGCTAATCGCCTTTGCGGATTCACTAGCGCTTGCTAACGACCGTTTGGCGGTTTCAAGCGGGAAGCCACCGCTGGAAGAGGTTCCAACTGAATTGCCACGTTTCTTGTATATTTTGGGTAGGATTTTCTGTAAAACCTCAGCATCACTAACCAGCAGACTGTCCAGCGTCTCCAAAGCGTCTTGATCATTCTCTTGAGTCCGCGCCTTCGTCCATTCTTGGATTAAACAAGTCAATGCCTCTGCAAGTCCACTAAAAGGATCCCGATCAGTGGTGGTGCGTGATTTTGACTTGGGAGCCTCACACGCTCCCGAGGCAAACATCCATCCTTCTTCCTTCCACGGTTGCCGTTGCATCAGAGCTGTTTTCCCACAACCTGCCGATCCTTTCACTAAGAGTACAGTTGTTTGTTGGGCTCTGTTTCGCTTGATTCCAGATCGAAGACTGCTCAGTAATTCGTTTTCCCTTTCTCTTCCAAAGAGTTGGGATCTCTGCGAATGCCAGTTCGGTCCATCTTTCGTGCTGCTGTTGCGAGCGCCTCTTCGACTGCTGGTAGAAAATGCGGAAGGATTGTTAGACCCATCATAATTAGAATGGAGGAAGCTGGAACGCGAACCAGTGTCGCCCCTGTTCCGCGACATTAAGGCAACGCCACCAGCTACCAATGTTTTCATAGTTCATGGATCATGGGTGTCTGTCAGGTTCGTCTTCTTCTTTTTAGCCTTTTTTTGAACGGAAGCGTATTATTTATAATGCTGCTAATCTGCCTTCTCGTGCTTGAGTCGGTCGAGTCTCATATTATTATTTGTTTGTTGTTTACTGGTAGATAGTAATAATTCGCTGTAATTCGTTATTAGATGCCCCTATGGTCATGATTTTACTGTCCTCAGAGCCAGCCGAAGGGAACGTGAGACAAGGAGACCCGAAGCCGACGTCACCGGAATGACCCGAAATGCCCCATCCCGTCTCCCACTCAGAAACAGGAACACATCGGGAGAAATCGGATACG
>Ga0210036_1001007_pt1 | contig 32263 bp, 29 predicted proteins | sample CryGeymeta201515_FD_185469 | JGI IMG/M metagenome (GOLD analysis project Ga0210036, IMG submission 185469) | Groundwater microbial communities from Crystal Geyser aquifers in Utah, USA - Crystal Geyser metaG 2015-15 (SPAdes) (version 2) | ecosystem: Environmental > Aquatic > Deep subsurface >...
AAACTGTTGATATTACTTAAGCCCAACAAATGCTACTTCCAAAAACAACCCCGGGAATGTGTTTTTCCCTATCCCGGGGTAATTCTGCAATTCCCGGGGTAGGGATATCCCTCGATTGGTGACAACAAAGATTTTACTTCCACAGCTTGCTAATAGAGTACTCCCTACTAGTTAGTACTAGCGGCCGGCGTACTAGTAGAGTCGTATGGAGTCTACTACCTACTGTTGGTACTCCAATAGTAGTCTACTAGTACTACTAGCTAGGAGTACTAGAGAGCTACTAATACTACAGTACCTGGTACTATTCAGAAGCTACTACTAGTAGTATCTACTAGAGGATTAGTGGTAGCTACTAGCTAGTAGTATTAGTACCTACAGTCTGCTAGTACTAATAGTAGTAGCGACAAAAACATACGTAGTCTAGTTGAAAGAATTGCAGTGAACTTATCAAGCGCAGCCAGCCTGGGCACCTTTCGGCGCATATACTACTACGACACAAAAGTTCCAAGCAAACTCCGAAATCCGCAACGTTCGTTTGTTATCACACCAGACTGCTTTTGCTGTCCTCCATTGCACCAGCATTCAATAAGAAAAACTAGTACACTGGATATGAACTAGTAGGGCTACGAGAACTACTCTACCTACAGTAATAGTACAGGCAAATATCGGCACTATTAAATACGCAATCACGTCCATGCTTTTCTATGCTAACATGTAGAGCATAAAATATTTATGGAATGTAATTAAAATCGTGTCACCCACAATTTTTTCTCTTGTCGTTTCATCACTTTCTCAGAAACGCCTGCACTACTATACTATGATGGGTGTTCTACGTCTCATTCGCATTCGTCTCCTTTGTCCTTGACGTCTTGTTCTTGTTCTGCTGATTTGTTGCCTACTAATAGTTGTAGTTTCGACGGGTGAATTTTCAGCGCGAAAGACTTGAATTGCTCCAGGTGGCAATCGGATGGGCTGATTCCTCTGTCGCTGCTGAGTACGATTTCTTCGTTTCCTCCGACGCTGTCTCCACTTTCGTCGCATCATCATTCCTCCTCCTGCTCCTGCTCCTGTTCCTGTTCCTGTTCCTGTGTTATCAATGGGGCTTAAAGTATTAACAGCAACAGGCGGCCTACCGGGGGGTGTAATGCTGACAGGAGGCAGAGTCGAGGTAGTCACAACCGGTGTCGGAGCCGTCGTAGGTGCCACTGTAACACCAATGACAGAATCAATCCAGGGTCCAAAACGTGCCACATCAGTCCAGACATCCTCTGTAGCCTTGGCACAGTCCGGTGATCCGTAGGACAATAGTCCGACCTGAACACCACTGTTGTCAATGATCGGTCCACCGGAATCACCACCACAGATGCCCTCTTCAGGATCTAGCGTACAAACTTGCGACATCGGGTCGTAGTTACCGTGTCGGGCCTGACAATCGGCATCGGTAGAAAGCATGGTAGATGCCTTGCGAAGGTTCTGAGATTGTTCCACAGCAGCATTGATACCACCAAACCCGTAGGCAGTGACGGGAACTTCCGTGTTGCCATCGGGATAGTTCTGGTCCCGATTAATGGTTTGTAGTTGAGCCGTCGTTACGGGAGTAGATAATGTCAAAATAGCTACATCATTGAGATTATCCGTTGCAAAGACTTCTGGATAGTCGGGATGTATGGTAAATTCTTGAACAGTGGCAAAGGTCCCGCCAGTCCGCGATAGAGTACCTATACGAACACCCGTGGGTGGATCTTGTCCATCCGCATCGCGAATACAATGTGCAGCCGTTAAGACGTGTCGGGGCGTAATGAGCGTTCCACCACAACCGATACATTCGGTGTTATCTCGAAAACAAAGCAAAGCAAAGGAAGGAACTTCGGCGGTGCTGGTGACGAGCGTTCCCTCAAAGATTTTAGTGGTTGTTCCTGTTGTTGTGTTCTTCATTTCCTGTCCAACCACCATTCTCATCATCATACTGGAGAGTACCGTATGCCCGACCACGAGATTGAACAAAAGGGAGGAAAACATCGTGGTCGCAAGTCGCACGTTCCAATGTTGCAATTGCTAGTGTCTATTGTCTATGGTCTATGCGTCTATGCTAGTGTTGTGTTTGTGTTGTTGGTTCCTAATAGTAATTTTTTCTTCCTGTTCAAGGATGTGTTTACTCATGTTGTGGAGCATAAAATTTGGAAAAGAGGCGATGGCCAGAGAGCTTAGTTAGTACTCTAGAAAAGGTACTTCATTGTCGAGGAAAAACATCAAAAATTGTATTTTTGGTTTTTGTTGCCATTATTATCTACTTATTACTTATTTTTGCTTCAGAACTGGATGCGCGGAAGGATAGTAATTTTTTACTGTAGTACTTGCGTGATGTTCGTTGATCATGAAACTGACGTCATAGTTTTTCATTGCGAAAACCTATTCCATAATAATGGTCTACTTCTAGCTAGTTGCTACTTCGAGTACTACTAGCTACTGTAGTAGTAGGAGGAGCATAGTCTAGTAGTCTAAAAAATATTATTATTATTCTATATTGTTGACATTCAAGCCTACACCACCACTCGCAGGGAAGCGTGCATCACTTCCTGGATGGATAAAAAATCGACCATAGCCTTGCCTGACATTCAATGCCCACTCCTGTGTGTGTGCCGTCAGAACAAACCGATAGCAAGTAGTAGCTAGCTACTACTGTAGCTAGCTAGCTTGCTCTAGGAAAAGTTAGAGTAGCTTCGCAGCTGTTCTTGCATGCCGCTGCTAGCTTTTATGACAATTGATCATTTATTTAATTATTGGTTTTGTTCTGTTGGTTGCAGCCGGATGTAGTGTCAGGCTTTAATATTGTTGGTGTTGGTGTTGGTGCTGCTGCAAGTGATGACAACCTGGAAGAAGACAGTGGCGGATTGCTGACAGTACCACCACCACCACCACCACCACCGGTTATTCGCAGCAACCTCCGCTGAATGTCTAATTCGGCCTCACGGAGTACTTCGTTTCTTGCCAACGCATTGAGTAGAACACGATCCCTTCCCATCATTCCAGGCACCCCTCGATGCGCCGCAGATGCAGCCGATAAACGTGTTCTAGCAGCAGCAACAGCAGCAGCAGCAGAAGCAGCAGAAGTGTCAAACCAAGGCTGTTGCTGCTGGGTTGTCGTCAAATTAGAAAATAAGCTTTCCCTCCCTCCTGCCTGAGGCCGCAAGGCGCTCAGAGCAGTAAGACCGAGATTGCGATTCGCCAGGATATTGTGGTACAGGTTACCATTTGTGGCGGCTCCTAGTACCTGACTAGTTCCCAGTGAGTCACCGAACAGACCAAACTGCGTGGGCTGACTTCGAGGGTTGTGAGCAAAAAGAAGCTGTTCTCGAAGGAGTTGGTCTCGCAACAGGTGCTCACGAAAGACATGTTCTGCTTGTGACAGTCCAAGGTTAGTTCCTGATGCACGTTGCGTACTCAATGGCTGGTTCGCATTCCAGGTCCCAACACGAGATTGTAGCTCTTGCATCCCGGTCGCGGGTGCCAAGGCAACATCATCCGATCGAGGCAGCACAGCAGAACTGGTATCAATATTTTGTGGACGAATATCGCTCCCATCTGCGCCAGTTTTCCCGTCTTCTTCCTCTGTTGCAAGAGCTGTTCTCTTGGTCAGCGCTTCCTCGTCGTCGTCGTCCTCCTGCTGCTCCTGCTGCTGATATTGTTTAGCCTTTTCTTTTGCAAAAACCTTCTTACTCTTTTTGGGTAACATTTGAATCTCTTTCACGCGTTCCGGGTGCTTCTGGAGAAAAAGGGGGTGACTAAAAACAACGCTGGATTCAGATTCTCCAGTTATGCGTTTGAATCCCCTGGGTTATAGGTTATAGGACAAGCGATGCGAGAAAGCAGGTAAGCCAACATATTGAAAGGACTAGGCGTGTACATTGTACATGCACCACACAGTATTCTGATTTCTGATCACTGAGCCGCCCTACTTACCAGCGGTGCAGATTCCGAATCATAGACTTGAACTTATTGCCACGAAAGTATTTGAGAAGAATGTCCCTTTGGAACTTAGTCTCTTCCATGACAAAGGATTCGCCATTCGGAAGCCAGTGAATAGCATCCTCCGCCTCGTGCGTGAGGAGAATTCCCATAACCTTGTCCGGCAAACGACTCGAGAACAGTAGCTTCTGTCCTAGATCTTTGTGGGATTCTGCTTCGTCAGGACGTGGTGGGTATTTTTCATCAGAGGTTTCAATAGAGGCAACACCGCCATTGTCCTCCTTTTTGGTATTCATTGCACTAGTAGTTAAAGTGTCGCTGTAGGTTTTGCCTCTTTATTGTGGGCGGCGTTTTTGACAGTAGACTAGCGAAGTGAGTTATGGTAATAATACTTCATACTACTGCATTCAGTACCAGGTACCAGTACCCCAATACCTGGTACGTAGTACGGTAAGTTGCCAATGGCGGGTTTCTTAAGGGGGTGATGCATTAAGAGTTTCGCTGTCAATGACGATAATATTATTTATGGTTATCCCTGTTACTCCTACTACAGTACCTGATACGATTACCATACTATAATCCGAATCAATCGTGCTCAACTTGTGTACTACTACTACCAGGGTTACAGTACTAGGTACTACTTCTACTACAGTAGCTAGAGGTACCAGTACCATACTGCTTCGAAGCAAAGTCAGGCGTAACTCTACCTGGTAGACTACCAGCTACTAGCTAGTAATACTAGCTAGTAATACTAGCTAGTAATACTGGTGTTGTTTTAAGAAATGATATTATTGTACCAGGTACTACTAGTCTACTCTACCGTCGAAGGGAAGTCGCGTGCTTCGTTTTCCATGTTGGAATGGTTTTTGCCACAGCTAAAACTAATGATACCAGGTACCAGTAATAATAATACCTGGTAATAATATCATGCTGATTTAACCAACCGACTTGTTGCTCAGAGGATTTAAATCCGAATTTTAATTGTTAAATCATTTATCAGAAATATTTTTTCTTTACCTGGTAATAGTAGGATACTAGGTAAAACTTATAAAAAGGGTACCTGGTACAGTACCAGTCGTACCAGTACTACGGTACCTGGTACCTGGTACAAGAAGTAATACAGATTTCAAAAAAGTCAAGAATCCGCTATTCTGCAGGTTACCATTCAACAACTAATTATTTTGCAAGACCTTAAATCGTCCTGACATCGAGTGAATTTTCTTTTTACTGTTACTAGTCTACTGTACCAGTGGTATCATGGCTACTAGTAGGGAAAGCTTTTCCTAGTACAAAAAGCGGTTGCGGGAATCTACTACGAGTAGTAATTTTATAAGTACACCACCTCGTTAGTACATGGTAGTCACTTGCATGTTCTATAAATCTTGACCTAGCTCTACTCTACAGTACCACTCTATTAGGTCTTGCGAATCTAGCAAATGTGTTGCCATTTCGCATACACTAGACTAGTCAAGCAGTATAGTGAGAATTGATCTTTTCTTGTTATTGGAGAATACCTAGTGTGTTTCATGCAAAAACTGATGTTTTAGCGCTCAAACGAGCAGAAAGCGTACGGTGATCATTGATTCTCCCGACAATTCGGTCCAATCAGACGCGCTGGTTTTCTCAACGTATGTTTGGATTTTAAAAAACTCTCACAAAATTGTGTTTTACAAGCGGCGACGCTTGATCTGTTCCAATACTTCATTTTGTTCCATTTGACGTTTCAACAATTGGGACAGATTTGCTCGATTGTTGGCTTCATTGATGTTGTTGTTGCTACCATTCGTTCCGGTACCTAAACCTGGATTCGCGAGGGCAGAAATAGTTCCAGAGGACGCATTTCCTCCTCCTCCTGAAAATCCCAAAAGCTCTTGTTGGTCTTGCTGGCGGTGGTGACCGAATAACGTGGATGATGGCGTCGACGAGCTATTCGACAACAACCGCTGACGAAAATGAGCTGTCTCATCCTGGGGAGATTGTAAAACAAATCGATTAATATCGACATTATGATGCGACGACGGCAGCATGATGTTGTTTTGTGCTGTTGAGAAGGAGGAGGAGGACGAGAGAGTGGTGGAAGCGGGAGCAGCAGATGAAAGCAATTGTTCGGAAAAATTGGAATCTGAGTTTAGCCGTTGCTGTTGTTGTAACTGCTGCTGCCTGAGCTTTTCCAAATTGTGCTGTTGCTGGGATTGATCTTGCTGTTGTTGTTGTTGTTGCTGCTGACCTCTTTTATGTTGTTGCATGGCTAAAATTTTTGACACATCATTTAAATTGTTCATATTGGAAAGTGAGATGAGTTGCTCCAACTGCTGATGTTGCTGTTGCTGGCGTTGCTGCTCCTCCTGTTGCTGCTGTTGCAGCCGATCATTTCTCAGTTGTTGCAAAGCCAAAAACTCCGATGCTGCGCTTGCACTGTTCATATTGGAGAGTGTCATGAGCTGCTCCAAACGTTGTTGTTGTTGTTGTTGTTGTTGTTGTTGTTGTTGTTGCTGCTGCTGCTGCTGCTGCTGCTGGGATTCCATGTAGAAAAGACTACTATAATCGACAAGGTTCTGCACTCGTTGCAAATCTTCCAAAGTTGACGACTGGTGCGGCAACAAACTCGAGCCTGCTAAACCTTGTTCAGCCGTTAAAAGACTCGGACTTCGTGGATACAAAGTCTGCATACTCTGAGCAGTACCAAGTCGACTCGACGCTTTCCTGTCCAGACAGATCTGTCCTGATGCAAGTCCGGATCTTGCCGCTTCCGCCTCCTTTTTCAGAGTCGCCAATCCTTGGACAGCGAATCCTGGTTCTGCTCCTACTCTTTGCAGTAAAATGGGATCTGGTTCAAGCCCCGATCGCCTCGCTGCAGCTTCCATTATGTAGTGATCCAAGCCATCGAGAGGGTGTGCATGTTTTGTGGTGGCGCCTCCTTCTTCAAAGCTACCTGTAGCTGTTGTACGAGCGTTGATCGCAGCGGCGGCAACGGAAGCGGCAGCAGCAGAAGAGACGGCGTTTCCATCCGCAGTAGCAGAGGGGTTTAAGTGAGGTGCTTTTCCCAACAAATCAGTAATGGACTCCTGTCCCTCGTGTCGCTCTTCGGAAGCTTCCTTGTAGCGTCGTTCCAGCTCACTTAGACGAGCGTGAAGGAGCAATACTGCTTGAGGACTCAAGGGGTCTCTGCTTCTCTTGTAGGTTAATCTACCGTTGTAGCTAATTCCTTCAAATTTCTGGTAGAATAGAGGATGCAGAGGGAAAATGAGTCAACGTGAGGGTTGAGACGATGGTATAGTGTCTGTTGTCTTTTCATCCGATGCTTGCTGACTTGTAGAGTAGTACGTAGTAAGGTACTGTACCTAGCTACCTAGCTGGTACCTAGATCCTAGATAGCTACAGCACCTAGGTACTACTAGCTACTAGCTAGTACTAGTAGATAAAGTTCGATAGGTGATAGGTACGTTTGCACTTTGCACCAACCGGCGGCACACATTCTGACAATACTATTTATCTCAGCTCTACATACCTTACTAATTCGCTTCGGTTTGCAGTTCATCATGCTTGAGAGAAAGCTGCGTAGTGTGGTACCTTCTCGCAGTGGCAAATGCCCCGCCTTAAAGGCCTCCATGAGACCGAGCATGTAATCGAATTCTTCGGGCGTCCATTTTCCCTTGTTTAATGATGATGATGCGGGAGAGGAGGGCGGAAGTTTCACTGCTAAATCATCGTCGGCACGCACACCAGCAGTGTCAGCATTCTTGGTGTCGCAGTCGTCAGAATTAATGTTGTGTTCTGCATTGTTGTCAGTTCTTTCTTCTTCTGATAAGTTTATCGTATTTGCTGTGGCTGTGGCTGTCGCTGTGGCTGTAGCTTCGCTACTATTTTTACTCATGATGACAATGAAAGATGAAAGGTTAGTTGGTCGCTGATATGGGGAAATACTACCACAGGATGGTTGGCGGTTGAGGAAGGGAGGGGCACCACCTCGAGTACTGGAATATTCTCGTCGACTAAAGTTTAGTACCTGGTACCAGTACGGAGTACTACTTACTACTGGTAGCATTTATTTTAATTTTTTTTCCTGGTATTAATTTGCTCTGGAGTCTGGAGAGGAGGCTATCGTTTGTCGTTGATGTTTTCGTGAAGATTGCAGTGCACTTCCCCGTTTTTGCCTCGGAGTTACCACTCAAGATATTTCGTCGAATTGTTTCTTTTCTGGGAGGCTTCGCATTCAAAAACGAACATGGTGTCTTGACCTTTCATTCAAGAAACCTTTTTTCGTAGAATTTTTCACAGATGAAAAGAATCTTAATATCAAGTGAGTAACTCCACGATTCTAAGAGCCCACGTAGGCTATGCCTTTCTTCATACTTCAATATACCTGGTATTAATCTCAGAAAAGAAGCTTCTTTTTTCCTAAGAGGCTTTAAGAATATCGGGAACAGCCCGCAACGTTTTCATCCGGCAAGGGCAATCATCCCTCTCGTCCATAAACATTTCCATCAACCAGAACCAGATCGTCAAGTACCTTGGTAGTGTACTACTGTAGTATTCTTTTTCAAGAGTTCCCTACCTGGTAACAGTACCAGGTAGGTACCGCCTGGTACCAGGTACCAGGTACCAGGGTACCAGGTACCAGATACCTGGTATGGTACCAGGGTACTCCAGTGATGGATGTCATAGTTCTGCTGATATTTAATCGATGTTCTCCCAAAACATCATCACACCCAGATGCTGCAGATGCCGAGCACAGATGTTGTGACAGACCAATATATGCCATGTTCGTTTTCACTTTTGGGCCATGGTGCAGAAGAAGTTCTAGTGTCAGATTGTAGTACACACACAGGGTGGATGAAGTCAGCAGTGCTACCTGGTACAACATTATTAGTATTACTACTAATAGAACTAGAGTACCACGTACCGGTAGTAGACTACCACGTAGTACCATGGAACCATAATACCTGGTACTACTGGTAATAGTAATCAACCAGAATTTAGCCTGCAGTAGTCAAAATATAATGTTGATGGGATACCGAGACGTGCATAGGCTCATCCGTTCGATGCGTTGAACGAAGAAGGTCAACTAACTTATCTTACCTGGTAACAGATAACAGATAAAGATACTAACTACTGTACTACTGATGAGAAGTAGGAGAGACTAGTACGTAGACTATACTTTAGAATAACTTCAGACTACTATTAGTAGACTTATTAATAGTCTAAAAGTAATACCAGTATCTAACAGAAGTGGCTACGAGCTAGTAGTAGTACTGATGAGACCTGATACAAAAATAAATGAATACTGATAATTCTATTGTATTGTACTGGTAATGCATTGTGTTGGCTGTTGGCTTGAAAAAGTTTTCTCTTGCATTACAACGCTTTTCTTCTTTACTTCTTGCTCCTTGAACCTAACGGAAAAAGGAACGATCATTACGAGGCAAAGATCAAAGTAAATCCATTTATAAACCGTTACAGAAGCATGACAAACAGCGATGTCGACATTGGCATCGACATCAACGTGTGTCCTATCTGTCAAGAACCTCTGAATGGTGCTTTAGCTTTACCCGTAGGTTGCACAGTCCCTTGTGGTCACGTCTTTCACAATATCTGTGTCAAGAAATGGAAAGAACACTCATCGGAAAGCTACAGCTCTAAAAGATGTCCTTGTTGCAATACGCATATAACCGCCTTTATTGACAAGATTCACATTTCTTTTCCTTCTTGTACGTTGTTTAATCAAACGGGTACTACGAGTATGGAAGCAACTAGCGATACTAGAAATGATCAACAAAACTCAGCATTACAGCAGCAGCAGCAGCAGCAACTGGAGCGACGAAGGAGGTTGTCGAACGAAAAGGCAGCAGCAAAGCAAAAAGCAGCAGCTGCTCCTCCTAGTCATCTTGGACATTTTCATCAACAACATTACGGTGATATGACCACTGGCAAACAAGCATTACCATCACCGTGCAAACATTTAGAACAATACAATGATACTGTCACATCATTAAGTGCCTCCTTACAACGGACTGAAATGTACGACGCCATCAAGAAAAGTAATATTACTAGTAGTTGTTACAGCAATATGAGCAGTATCGACGATCAAAAATCCAATGACGAGACCTTATTGCAATGCAATGAAAGTGATAATGATGGCAGGAAAAGCAACCAACAACATTTGGCATCCATGGTGATGAATAATGATCCTGGTAGTGACCTGCGTCAATCATCATCCTTACTGGAATGGAACCATTATTATTATAATGGTAGTAATGAATTTCCAAATATTGCCGAAAAGATTATGCAAAATATTAAAAGAAGAAATACCGGCACGGTAACAATAACAAGAAGAACGTAAGTGTTTCAGAGCATAAATTCCATTCTAATAGCGAAGAAAGAAAAGGTCTACAAACATGTTTGTAAAAGCCTGTCGACTGCCGTGTCATGACATGTTTTGGTTTGCCAAAACGTAGAATCAGAATCAGGTTGACGGATAATTTAAAACTGTAAAATACTCCGAGTAGCTAGCAAGAGTGGCGACCCCTTGCAGCACAGTCATAACAATTTAAAAGTAGGTTTTTTTGTGTAGGTCCTTTATAAATCTTGTCAATGCACTGTTACATGCGGTAGCTGCCTCTACCTTACATCCTCCTGTGTCGTGCATTTTTGATATGGCGTTCATTTTGAATAGTTTTAGCTCATCAATCTCAATGTGTCAAGCTTCCAACGCTGGCGGGGGGCTTTTCTTCTTCTACATTTTTATGTTTTTGCTTTATCAAAATTCCGCGTGAATAATGGGACCCAAAACGAACCACATCAGGCACGGTTCGTCTCCTGTAAAATAACGATGTACGGATCCTACCTTGTTGACCAAACATTGTCCCGGATCAAACCGTCGTTGTCGTGATTTTTTTTCCCACGTTGAGTGTTGCCATTGTTCCAATTTTTTTGTGTACTCTGCCGATACAGGTTCTGATAAATCTTGATCAATGAATTGCAATTCACAAGAAAAACCACTGAGGGGAGTTCCCAAAGAATGTTTGGGTGTTCGCTCCAACAGATTTGGATCCAATGGAATACTACAAGTGTAGCAACCTTGCCTTTATAAAAACGTATCGCCAGGCCCAATCAAACTGGTACTGTACGTACTAGCGTACTAGCAACAGGATCAGTCTTTGGACAAAACATGATTGGAAATTCTGATCTCAATTTTGACATGGAATCCTGTAAAACGTGTAATTATGATGATGATGATGACTCGACATGGAATTCGACGACCAGCCAGAGCATTCTTCCGCCATCATACATCATAGTCATCATCAGCAACAAGACTTGCAGTAGCAACACCATGAACGATATTGTTCTTGACTTCTTAATCTTCCCTTTTTATCTGTTGGCTTGTCGTCTACTCATCTACTCTACTAAAGTTGGTTGTAGACAAACGTAGTACAGCTCTAGTAGCTAGACTAAACTACTCCTTTCGTATTATTATAGAGTATATTGTATTGTAGCGTGACAGCTTTAAGTACTGCAAGCTGCAAGGAGCTAGAATAATAATGAAATGCATTGTTTAACAATTGAAAAACACGAGTCGAGTACCTGGTATTAAAATAGGAATAGCTGTGCGACTATCAGATCATCAGCAAGGATTTTTTACCCGTTTTTGCTTGATTTCAAGAAAAAGTTACACAAGAAAAGGGAATTTTTACACACACACACACACACACACTACCGTACGCTGATTATTTGTTTCACGAAAACGTTCAAATAGCTTTATTTACTAGCTACTGGTTGTACGTACTACTCGTTCGTAATAGTAGTACGTAGATTCGGTAGTCTACTCTTGATAAAGGCGTTTTTGGATGGGAATGGGATTAAACATTGAGCAAGTATGTCTTGGATTCGACGTCATCAATGACCCTTGGAGATTCCACTTGTAGGAGTATTAGCTAGTCTACCTGGTAGTGAACTGACGTTCGACGGTTGGTGTCAAACTGGTAAAAATGGTACCAAGGAGCTTACGTTGCATGCTGACCTCCTATTCTTATTCTTCCGTTGTTTTTGTTCTCCTCTCCTCTCATCAACACAACAGAACCAGCTTCAATGAAACATCAACAAAAATAAAGAATAAACACCAAAATCAAAAAAATCAAAACTTATCTCTCAAATACAGCAGAGGAAATTATCCGGCGATTATCATCATCATATTTTATACCTCTGTTAGTTATAAGAGTGCTTAGCCTGGAATACATAAGTTATCCGTCATCCGTCATCAGTCATCAGTCATCAGTCATCACTATCCGACGAATCATACAATTCGCATCACTCTCTCCAGCAGCGGAACCAAATACAAAATACAGATACAATAACACTCTACTACACTAGTAATCATGGGAAAGAAAGCCAAGACAGCTCAAGGCAAGAAGAAGGCCGCTACTCGCAAATTACCCAAATCAGAACTTCCGCCACCTCCCAAACCTTTGGAAGTAGAGGTATGTACTATGTACTATGCACTTGAGTATCTTTTGTTGTACACATATTGTGCAGGATGGTTTGGTGGCCGGTGCTGCTACTAGTACTGAGAGTTGTATTGTTAGTGTTTACTGGTGGAATCCCAAGTGTCTTTTAAAAAAAAAACAGGTTTCTGGACGAAGCTTTGTGTATAGTTCTCTCACACAAAGATCTCATTTTCTCTTCTGTGCTCTGCGTCTCTTTATTCTGTCCTCTTTTACTTTTTTTTGCATTTGGAATGTTCATGTCTTTCATCCGTCATCTCCACTTTATGACCATAAACTCATGATAATTTACAACATTGACGCCACTACACTATATTATATAATTTTGGTTTTATAGGTTGGATCTGCCAAATTGTTGGACGCACCGACTTTACCTGGCAGCGGATACAAAGCCCTGGATCGCGAGGGATTCGACGATGGTGGTGTGGCTGATCTTACGTTGGTGATTGATCTGGAAGACAGCGTTTTGCGTCGCAAGCGTGGTGATCAGGAGTACTTTAATGCGCTCCGACAGGACTTGTTACCCCGCGTTACTCGTGGAGCCTTGGCCAAGGATTCGCGGAGAGAACAAAAGATAAAGCTCGCCAAGCTATTGTTTAGCGAAGAAGAAAACGAAGAAGATGCCAATCCGTCCGAAGTTTACGTCGAAAATGCCGTTGCGGGACAAGAGGAAGAAGATTCGGCCACTGTTCAGCACAGGATGGAGCGACTCACATCGGCGCGGTCGGCTCTCACCTTGAGCACCGTACTGCGAGAACCCGCTTGCGCCAGTCTCAGTTTGAGCGAAATTAGTAAGCGACGATTGGCGTACTACGGGAAAAAGGGAGCCGAGGCCGCCCTTCGCTGTGCCGACAAAGCCATTGAAATTGCTGGAGATGGTTTTTACGATACGGATGAAATTGATATCGAGGTACGAAAATGAATAATAAGATCTCTCTCTTGTATTCATGCATATTATGATCAGCCACGCTAACATGCATTCTATTTTCGCGTTGTTGTAAGGCACAAGAGGATCCCAAGAGTGACCCAAAACACGAAAAAAATGCCACCGCACCAGGTCTGGCACATCCAACCTCTCTCAAACTCTTGCCCGTTCGAGTGAGTCACTTGTGTCTACGATCAGCATATTTGCACCGAGGAAACGCTTTGGCGGCATTGGGTCGTGAAGACGAAGCCCGGGAATCCTACCAAAAGGTCTTTCCCATGCTCGATCCAGAACCCCGCTGTGGAAGGTTAGACTGGGAGCGATGCTCGCTTTACGTCAATATCGGAAATACCTACAGCCGCCAAGGTGATTACGCCAAGGCTGAAGAACAGTACAAGATTGCCGAAAAGTTGGGCCAGGACCATGTCGACACGCCCGAGGGCAACAAAGCGGACGGCATGGGCATGATGATTGTTGCCATGCGAGCTCGTGCATTCGCTTTGAAGAAGCACGGACGCGAAGATGAGGGTAAGACCTTGATGAAAAAGGTTATCGAACAGCAGTTGAAGTTGAATGAAGAAAAGACCGAGGAAGAAGAGGAAAAGAAAAAGCAGGCTGAAGCGGCGCAAACTGCCGTACAAACCGCAGCTGGTATGAAAAAGGAGGAAACCTCGCAGCCTGCCGTAGTAGAGGCGTAGCAGTAGTAGGGACATGAATGTGAGAGGAAGAAAATGGCCCCGTAGAGGAGATTGGAAGCTCGGTCTGTTTCCTTTTGCATGAGGATGGCGTAAGAAGAATATACAATATATAAGATGACAACTTTATATTGTACGCTTGCCTTTTTGTTATTTTTTTTTAATGGTGGGATGTGACACAGGCATAACGTCGGTGTGCGCAGAACAACTAAGCAAACGTCGAAAGTGCCTTTTTTCATATTATTGACCAAACTATGGTCTTCTACCTTAAGAGAACACGGTCCAGTAAAACAGTTCTAAAACGAAAAAGGAAACCAAATAATCAAAACTATGCATGTTGAGGCGAATTACGGTCCAACTTTATGTCTGGAGCTGATGATTTTCTAAGCGAAAGATATTTCCTTTTACAGCTTCTTGTGCCCACGTTGCACTACTTTCCCTCTTCAGTATACCTGTCAAGAAGATGTTCAGGTGTTGTCATTTTGTGCCTCATTTTGTGCCTCTCTGGACATCCTGCTATTATCTTTAATCCAGAAGCTAGTAGGCACCTGCAGTACCAGCAAAACTGGACTGCAACGGTTGACTACTTAAACTGCTACTGCTGCTGGTGGCGGTGAAAGTCTCCTTGGCCTTGACATTTTGTCGGTTTCGTAGGTTTCCATTTCGCTTACAAGCACGAGGGCATTCTTGGCAAACACAACCAAAGAATTCATCTGCTTGGTCGTCTCCGAAATCATCGGCAATGTACTGCAAGGCGCATTTGGACCGTTTCTCTTCGTCTTTTTCATTGCCACAGTGGGCCTGGATCCAAATAGACACACCGGGGGCCTTGACACGGGATCCATCTTCTCGAGCCATGGTTATGTTTTGGCTACAAATGTTTTCGACTTGTTTCAGTGTACACTCCGCAAAATAGGCCTCGTTCTTTTCAATAGGAACATATTCCTCCTCCAGAAACGGTTGTTCTTGAAAGAGGGATCCTTCGACACTCCCCACGCCCTGAAACGCCAGTCTCCATGCCACGGCGAGCAAAGTCCAATGAAGGAGCCTGCGTACACTAGATGTTTGTTGTACACCCATTCTAACTTCAAAACGATGTTAAAAGTAACGCTGAAGTAATGTTCTAGTGTTTTGCCTTGATCCGTTGCTTGTTGCTTCAACGAGACATGAAAAAACAAGTCACAACACGGCATGATGGTAAGAAAATATTGCGCGATGCAAACAACACTACTTTCTCAATTTTAGCTTGACCAACAATATCAGCTATCATCAAGGACGCCGACACCAGCTGTAACATTCGTCGAGGAAGTGCAAAGTGCAACAGTGCAACACAAAAATTCACCACCCCAACAACCAACAACACTTACCGCGAATAATGGACAAGTCTATAAGCTCTTGTTGGTTGTTCGCCTGTTGTTCTTCTGTTTTTTATCCTTAAATTTTATCTGGGTTGAAATGGCAATTGCTAATCCGCTGCTGGATTTAAACCTCTCTGTCCGGCTCTTCTTTGGCCAATCTTGCACCTTGCATGACTGTGCAGAATTACTGGTAGTATCTTTAAATGGGACAAAATGTGAGGCAAGGATCTGGTATGGCCATACCAGATAATTGTGGAGCATCGGGAAACGAAAGATCTTCGAAAATTACTGTTAAATATTCGAAAGAAAAATTAAGTTCCCATGTCCCTGCACTGCAGAGAGTCCGCCGAGAGGCTCTTTTTCAGTCACGTGTTCCGTACTGTGATTACTACAGTATTTTTCTGACTTGCGAGTACGTGTGCATCTACTACAAAAATAAATCCACGTTGCTATGTTGTTGGATAGCATTTCCAAAAACAATTGGCCATGGCGTGGTTTTTTTAATTATGGTTGGAATTTACAACCAAGCTATTCACTTTGAAGAAGGAGAGCGACAAGTAACAAAGGAAGAAGAAAGCATTCCCTACTTAACTACCAATTTCGTAAAAAGGTGAGGTATTGGTTTGCGGAGCAAGAACCCGCGAACGCATGTGGCAGTAGACATCTAAACATCCAGACATCGAAACTCGAAACAAACAATCGCCAAAGCATTCTTTGCCACCATCAGCAGCAGCAAAATCTGCAAAATGTACTTATTCAACAAGCAATGAGCAACGCTGACAGCCAAGATCGCGTTTGTCACAGCTACTAGAAACTAGACACAACAATGCCAATCATTGCTTTAAAAATCGTCTATAAACCTTTTCAAGGAGTTATTACATATATAAAGTCGTTTCTTACGTGCACTTGGTGCAACACTCACACTTAAAGTCGGTGTTGCTGTCACAATCCGATACCAGCTGACCCAACCTGTTGTCCCGGAGCTTACAAATTTCTTCCGGCATTGATCCCTGTAGGGGATTACCGTTCAATTCTAGTTGCTGCAAGAATGCCAATCGCCCAATATGTGTCGGTACTGTTTGGAGACCATTGTTGGACAAGTTCAATCGTTGCAAGTTTGTTAAGTGTCCCAAAGTTGTGGGAATATGACCGACAAAGGAATTGGAAGAAAGTGACAGTACCTGAAGGCCGGTCATGGTGTACAAATCGACTGGCAATTCACCGTGAAATTTGTTATTGCTCAAGTCCAATATGATCAAGTCGGTCAGCTCTCCAAGACTTTCTGCCGGTAAAGTACCGGAAAGTTGGTTCCCGGTGAGTGCCAAATGTTCTGCAAATGAAGAATAATGGTGTTATTGAATTTTGAATTGTTTGTTTTGGGATTTGAAAACCGAAGTAAGACCAAAATGAATGCGTGCGAACGTACCTAAATCTTTGAGTTGCTCGACCTCTTCGGGAATCGGTCCTTCGAACTGATTTCCACTTAAATCTACACTCTTCAAGGATGTAATATCCATGACGTTATCCAAATATCCAGAAAAGTGATTGTTAGTCATTTCCAGAATGATCAAGCTACTTTTAGCAGGAATCATTTGCACATCATTTTCGTCTTTTTCTTCCAAAGTCTCATCTTCTTGTCGTAACGTAGTACTGCTTCCGGTTGTTGTCGGTAGTGGCCCGTTCATTTCATTATCGTTCAAATAAAGTTCCTTCAGATAAGGCAAAGCTTGATTCGAAAATATTTCCGGTGGAAGAGTACCCTGAAGCTTATGTTTGGACAGCCGCAACAACGTCACAATCTGTCGGGCATTGCACATGACTCCGTGCCATTCGCAGACATTTTTTTCGGATAGCCATGTCTGATCAAAGAGATCACGATTCTCTTCGGCAGTATTACCATTAACGGGCTCTCGATCCAATTTTCGGTGTTGTTGTGTCTTTCGCAGCCGCTGCACTAATAACGACCTTCGTTCATTGTCATTCTTGCTCTTGTTTCCCGATGAACCATCATCATCAATAGCAGTTGCTGATTGCATGGTTGCCGAATAATAAAAAACTGCCAAAGCATACCGTTGTAATAGTTCATGCTCGATCTTTGACTCGTCTTGTGCAGCAGAACTAGTGGAAGTGGTGGTAGTAGTACTGGTAGTAGTAGTTGTGTCCTGGTCTTGCTCTTGTTCTTGTTTTGGAATGGGCAGTGCTGCCGGATCAAGTTGAGCAATCCATCTCAGTGCCAAATCTTGTGCGGAATCTCTTTTCTCCAACAGTTGTTGTTCGGTAACCTCTTTATCTATAACGAGAAATTGAAGGGATGCTAATCGACTGTTGGAGGCAAAAGTCGTGGTCGTATCAGTGTTATCAATCACAGGTTTGGTCACTTCTACATACTCTTCAATGACTTCTTCTTCTTCTTCTTCTTCACCTTGGCCATTGCCTACTCCTTCTTTTCCTTTGAAAATATCAGCGTTCTGGCTGCTGCTGCTGCTGCTGCTGTTACTATTATGATCCTTGTTACTTGAGGCATCCGTAATAAAAGCAGCCAGTATTGTGATTCCTCCTACAAGGACCATCAAGGTAAGGATGAAGAGACCACACTTTCGATTACAAAACCTATTCCTGTTGTTGTAGTTGTTGTTCATTTTACCCAAGTCTCCGTAATAGGCTCGACTGTCATCACCTCTTCCTCCCGATCCTCCACGTGTTTGAGGTGCATCTTCTGATAAAAACACATCAACCAAACTTTTTTGTCGAAATGATTTTCCTAGAGCAGCCAATGCACTGCGACCAACTCGACGATTCTTATTATTATTATTATTATTACTGCTGTTTCCTCTGGCTGTTCTTGTCGTTGCTGATGTTGCTCTTGCTGCTGCTAGGGTAGGCGCAGACATGCGTGTACGTGTACCTGCCTTGATCAATCCATCTCCTTCTACCAAAACGACATGTTCGTCTTGGTCTTGGTCTTCGTCTGCTGCTGAAGCTACCATCAAATTAATGGATTGATCTACCGTGCTTGTCGCTACACGTGACGTCCATACACTGGTTTGTGGTTGTGCGGTCGTTGCAGTAGCTGCTGCAGCCGCAGAGGTTCGACGAAATCGATTCGATTGCGACAGTGACATGGATGAGTGTTTTCCTTTCGTACTACTATGCGAACGACGCACACCACCACCACCACCTCCACGAGTACGACGACCACTATTGCTACGACTGCTGTGATTGTGAAACGATGACGTATCTTCAAAGTCGTTCAATTCATCATCATCACTATCAAATTCATTCTCAGATGACGATGTTGCTTCAATGATATCAATCTGATCATCACGTTGACTGATGTCCACAATAGGAGTTCCCAAGGCACGATGGCCTTGATTGGGATTACTACTTCTGTTACTACTACTATTGCTAGTAGTAGCACTAGTAGAAGTCTTTCTGGAAGTCATATTTTTTGACGATTCAGATAACTTCAGGATGATGATGACGATGATGAGCTTTCTATGATTGTTTGTTTGGGAAGAACGAAACTTGATGAGGGGTTATTAAAATATAGTAATAATATTATTGTATCCGCAAACGAGAATCGTTGTTACTACTGGTACTAGCTAGCTAGAGGTCCAGTTAGCTCTACTAGTACCCTGGTACAGTAGCTACTAGTAGTAGAAGTACCGTAATCAGCAGAGTAAGAAAAATCCTAGATTGGTGCCCTTTTTGGTCATCGCATACACTCATGAATGACTTTTTGAAGAAACAGTACAATAATTTTTTCTAGTAGTAGTACATCATGATCTACTGCTAGTAGACTACCGTACCAGCATCAGAAAAGTCATTCCAAGACTACGATCACGGATTGCTGATTCTACTACTCTAGCTAGGTACTAGCTAATAACAGTAGACTACTAGCCTGGTACCAGGTACCAGGTGCCAGGTAGCTACTAGTACTGGTACCTTGCCAGATATCTTTCACACTGGAGCAATTACAGGGGATTGCTGGTTGTACACAAGTGTGCGACTACTGTAATGCAGTATAGTACCAGGTAACGTATTTTAAAAAGAGCTTGTTGATCGACCTCTTCAACGATCTGATCGCTAGACTGGATAAAGTTCTAAAAGTTGTTAGAACATTTTGGGGAGTACCAGGTAACAAGCTTCATCCAATCATACTATTATTTTTTAACGACTTCTCTTCGTTTTACCCTTGTTGGTTTCAAAGTACGAACCAAAGAATCCGCGTTCCGCAACAGCCACAATTACATTGGTATCGGGGGAGCTTTCTCCCACTTGATTGGTAATAGTGCGTCCGACCAAATCATCTCGATCGAACGTACGAACAGCTCCATCCGTATCGACACGGACACTTATTTCCCATTCCGTTTCTTCAGCCCACCAATACGGGTCCGACGTTAAACCAAAATCACCTTCCGACGTAATATCACTTTCTGTCAAAACGAATGATTGTCCTGGTAATTTTGGATTAGGAACAATGGCAAAGAAGACGGCAGGAACACCACCCCGTGCCGCACGAGCCACTTCAGGAGGCATGTTGGTAGGATTTTTGGGACGAGCCGAAACAAACAGAGCCTTGTAACTCCCAATACCCACAATGGGTGGTACCTCAGCACCATCCTTCAACGTTATGGCACCTTTAAAATAAACGCGAGGTTTTTTCTTCGTCGCCTTTCTTTTCTTGGCAGGGGAGGAGGAGGAGGAGGCATCTGCAACAGCTTGTGCCGAAGTGGGTGTCATGAATCCAGGAACGGCAGCAAGACTTACGACGGCCGCCGCCGTTGTCGTTATGGAAGACAAAGCAGTTCGTCGATCATGGTGAAAGAGAGCTCCTTCTAAATTGTCCTCGTTACAAGAAGATTGCTGAAGAACACCCGAATGGCGGTTGTTCACTTGTTGTTGTCCAATCATGGGAACAACAAAACCTGTTGCTGAACTGCTGCAGGTAGTAAGCCCAATAAGCGTAACAGTAGTTAATTTTAGGAGATTCATAATTGCAGATAGTTGTTCTAGGAGTTTGATTTCGGTCGTTGGCTACATAATGGAAGGACCAGAAAAGTCTTGGTGGAAGGAAAAGATCAGATCTTTTTCATGTCTCATACTCATATTTGCTGCTTTGTTCTTCGAAATTCGATTAGCCTGGAACTACATCTGGATCATTCGAGAAGCTTCTCAAAGACAATTATGACATCATGATCTGGAGTAACTCTTTCCCGGAGAAGCTGGACTTTCCCTACTACTAGTACCATAGCTACTACAGCACTAGTAGCTACCAGGGTAGCTAGTAGTAGAGTACTACTGTAGTGGTCTAGTTAATAGTCGTATGAGAGGGCATAGATCAGGCATCATGTACTGGTATGCAAACTAAGGTGATTTAGACCTTCTTTTTTTTTAATGCAAACTACTGTAAGGTGGATTGGCAGCTATTGCTCCTATCCTTGGTACGATTTAATAGTTTGTGATCGGTTGCTGGTTAGACCTAGTCTACTTAGTCCGAAATCGACGCAGGCGCGCTAGAGCAGGTACAATATCCAATGCAAATGTCTTGCAAATCAGCTCGTTAACAGGATCATACCAAACAAAGAAGGCCTAGCAATCTAGCAGTGCAGTGCAGTAAAGTTCAGTTAAATACGTATGAATGGTGACTGCGCTGGTTCTGCTTTGCTGGATTTCGAGTATTAGCCAGTATTTGCCAGCAAGATTGTACAATTTCTCTTGCTTTAAAATTGCCTGTTGTCGGCCTCCTTTTCTTCCGAGAACTAAGGTAATCTTGGTTTTTAGGCTTAGATATTTTCTGTCTGTTACTATATTCATTATTATGATTACATTCTGTTGAAGGTATGAAGCTGGCTAGCACTCTTTATTCGTTGTTGCGCCATCAATGACGTTTCCTTTGATTTGCTCTATTTTTTCTTCTTTCTTGCTTTGCCTCTACTGTCGCTCACTGCGCTACATTCTTTTTTATTCATGTACACCACACAAATTTAATGTGCACACAAACATATACATACACATATCTATAACCTCGCCTTACTTGGGGAGTACCCCAACCCGTACATTCATTTCTGCGCTCGTTCATTCATTCACACCAGACACTGTTAAAGGGAGCCCCACATATCCATGGTTATTAAGGCAGCAACCACAAGTCCACCGACCAACGTCGGAAGCATAGATTCTTGATTGGATGGATCATGGTGATCATAACTAGGACTATCGGTACCGGTACGATTGGACATGGACGCTTTGTTCTTTTCGCGTCCTTGGGCCATGCGAGTTTTCCAATACTCCGGCAAATCGGTGGAAGAGCGTCGTTTCTGGGCTTTCGAAGTCGTAATTGCCTCTTCTATTGGCAAATTCTTTACGATTTTGGGTGCCACAGTCGCAATGGTTGCGATGGAAGGAATCGAATTTCGACGCTCCCTGTTGATTTCAATTTTGGCCTTGTTGTTGTCATAAATAGTAGTAGGAGCTTTTTCTGTCGCTTCTTTGCTTGATTCCTCTTTGTCGTTGTGTGATTCGCCAGAAGCAGCATTGCTTTTACTGGAACGGTACGAATTCCCGCTTAGTATAGACGAAAACGGAGCCATCAGCAACATCTTCATCTTGAGCGACGAACGTTTTTTTTTCTGCAACGAAGTAAAGCGTTTTTCGGAAGCTAGACTCATGGTAGATGGTGAGATCATATAGTGGCTTGCACTAATTAGAAAAGAATAGCTAACAAGAATCAAAAACGAAATTATGAGGAAATAAAAAATAATGAAGATGAGAGATGAGACGTTGTTTCTGTGCTTGAAAAAAGTGGAGACTCTCGGAGTTGCCTAGTAGGTGCGCCTTCCAAAATTGGCGAGACGGGAAATATATTTAGACATTGAGACGTGTATTAACATAAAACGGCATCGTGCAATTGGCTGTTCCGATTCAAATAGTGGGGTATTGATTGAACGACATGTAGAGACACGATCATCCCTTGCTGGCATTACACTAGTAGAAAAGGCTACAGCTAGTCAGACTAGCCTAGTCTAGTAGTTACAAATGATTATTTTACCTTGAACACGTCGGTCAATATTCAGAAATTAGTACTCAAGATATACACTATCTCCGCACTGGAGGGGCCGCCCTTAAAAAATTGGCGTGTCTCGCTGCTGCTGCTCTACATGACAGGCTGTATTGGTATAGGTGCTATAGCAATCAATACAAACATCATCTATACAAAATGCTCCTGGTTCAGACACTTGTCCGGTCCAATCGCCTTCCTCGCAGCGAATACTGATGCCATTGGTTATGCTTGCCGCTCTTAGTGCACAGACCTCACTCAATTGACCATAAAAAAGTTTTTCCTCTTAGGAGCTCCAGTAACTTGGTATTGCTGGTGATGTTGGTGCTGCAGCAGCAGGAGTAGCTGTTTCTCCTGCTGCTGCAATAGCATCATCGTTCAGGGCATTCTGACAAGGACTGGAAGAGGCACCTAGGCCCAAAGGATCCTTCGTTATTTTGCTGCGCTCAAATTGATGCACACTGTATTCCAGGTTGTCGCCAGTCGCCATGGCTGATCTAAGGAACAGATCCACTAATCTTGTCACTTATTATACAATATGAGTCAGCTATCGTTGGCAGGAGGAGGTGCTGTAGCAACGAAGATGAAGCAAATAGGCGATAAAGTAGTCGTGAAAGAATTATTGAAAAAAGGGAAAAGACCTTTGTGTAAATTTTTTGAAAGCGAATTGCATTCCGTGGATTCCCGTATTGTAAAATGGAGATAGAGCGACAGTAAACTTTCCCCTCATTTTTTAAAAGCACTTTGTGCAACAATCACATACTATTTCTTCTTTGTTGCTGCAGTCAGCCGTCAAGATTGTAATATCTCCCGTTTCAAAGAGCTTGCAAATTTCATCTGGCATGTTGCCTTGTAGATCGGTGACTTGCAGGTACATATCGCGTAATACGGACAGCTGTCCTAGCGTAGTAGGGATGTCGCCAGCCAACTTAGTATTGTCGACCGAAATATGAATCATGGGTAAATTTCCCAAAAATGCGGGCAACTGACCCGTAATATCATTGTGAGATACTCGAAGGGTATGCAGTCGCGTCAATGATGACCATTCATTTGGAATGGTACCGGTAAATCCGTTGTTATCGAACTGCAACCACTCGAGATTGGAAATTGCTCCGATTGATGCAGGCAAAGTCCCTTTGAAACCGTTGTTTTCCAAACGAATGAAGTCTATAATATAGTGGAAAGATAAAAATGCCAACAACAAAAGAATCATGTGTGAGTGTGCAACACGAGTTCCGATCTTTTTTCGGGGCCCACGTCAAGGAAGAAAGGAAAGGAAAATGCCAGCACCAAGCAACATTACGCGCACGACGACGACGTACGCAAATTGGGAGTCTGTTGCCAAGAATCTGGCAATGTTCCAGTGAACTTGTTGTGACTAACATCAACATTAATGAGCGAAACCAATCCTCCCCGTTCGTGTCCCAAAATAGCTTCCACGTCCTGTTCTAGTTCGTTGTGTCCCAGCAACAACACCTCCAGTTTTTCGTTGACGATTTGATGATGGGGAAAGGGACCTTTGATGCTATTGAAGGAAAGATCCAGTGAGGTCATAAAAGGCAAACTGACTTGTTGAAAAATTTCCTTGACGAGCGTTCCCTCGAGGAGTGAACTGGTGAGATTGACAGAGAGAATGTGATCTTCCATGTCACAATCAACACCGAACCAATCACAAGCGTGACTCTGTGATGTCCAATCCGTTTGAAATTCTTCGTTACGACTCACAGCGTACTGTGTAAGATCATCAAAGCCTCCTTGCAATTCCCGCAATTTTTTTTCGCTGTTGTTGTTCTCACTGTTGGTTTGCATGGCAAAGTAAAATGTTCCCAAAGCATATCGCTGCAACAATTGAATTCCCAGTTCCTGATCACCCGTTGCTTCACCGTTCTGGTACACATCGGTGTGGGTATTATGTTCGTATCCTGGAATATCTAATTGTTCTGAATCATCCGTGGCCAACCAACGAAGTGCCATGAACTGTGGAGAAGTTTTATCTTGCAATTCTGTTTCGAGGACAGCACGTGATTCGAGCAGAACCGTTTGAAGTGCCTGCATACGATTCATATCAACCTGAACGTCGCCATTGACTACTTCATTTTCTTCAACTTGAACGTCTTCAGCTTCTTGTGTCGCGGTAGTATCGTCTTGTTCTTCTGGGGGTGCTGTAGTAGTAGTCATTTCCAATGTGGGAGCTTGGATAGAAGTTCCGTCGTTGGACGACAAGCTCACACTGTCATTAGCCTCGTCGTTACCACCACTTCCAAAGATAAAACCTGGTTTGGGTGCCGTGATAAAAATGATACCCAAAACGAGAATCAATCCACCCCACAAACACACTTTTTTCAAGCGAGCGCCGCGTTCCGTCTGCTCCATTCCTACTCCTACCACATCGTCGTCATCATTTTCTGACAAGAAAACATCTGCTAAACTGCGTCGTGGAGCAGCAGATGCAGATGCAGATGTAGAGTATGCAGATGCAGATGCAGATGCGGATGATGCTGTACGACGACTAGCACTTGATACATTGTGTGGACGTCCAGCACCGTACGTGACATCATTGTCCAATTTAATAGAAGCGTCCATACATTCATCGTGCATTCCTTCGCCAAAAGAGGTGCGATATCCTGGTAGAATAGATCTACTGCTTGGAGTGGGAATTTCAGCCGTATTGTCCATGATTACTCGTTATCTTCTGGTTGGTAGTTGCGTGTTGCGTTGAGGTATATGTGATATTTTTTGGTTGTCTGGAAGAAGAAAAAAACAATAATAATTATCAGCTAAATAATACTACTTGGTACCTGATGCCTGGTGCCTGGTACCTGGTACAGTACCTGGTAGCTGGTAGTAATAAAAGATTAAAGGAATGACTCGAGAATGGGAAGGATTTTTTTGGGAAGATTAAGGTCATAAGTCAATCATGGTCATTATTGCTTGTTGTCTTGTCTCCTCGCTGGTTGGTATGGCTGTACTAACAATTTTTTATTTATCATTTCTACCAGGTACGGTAGTCTACTAGCAAGTACCAGGTAGTAGTAGTACAGGTACCTGGTACCCTAGCTAGCTAGTGGTACAGTAGTCAAGTCTATTGGAAAGCAATTATTATTGACAAAGTCATTATGTTTCTTTTATGATGATATTCAATGGCTGGAAAGAGATTCATAATTATTTGATTATTTAATACAGTATTTAACGCTCCGATTTGCAAAAGTCGCTCGTCCAAGAAACGAAATTTCAAAAAAAGGGTCCTGCTCTTCAAGACATCGTTATTACCAGGTATATATTTGGTCCGTCCTTCGCTTCCTAGAACGTACAGTACTGGTAGTGCTACCTACTCATACTAGCTAGTAGTAGAGTAGACTACTACTGCTACGTACTACTAGTACTAGAACAGAAGCAACAGATCTAATGAAACGCACACCAGTATGGTAGTCTACTGAAAAAATAGTAATGTGAATATCTTTTTGTCGTTTTGGAGCCATCAAAATCAAACAAAACATCAGCAATTCCTAACTTATATCTTATATATTCATAATAATAATATTATACTCTAACAAAAACTAATAATAATGACGACTACTGCAACAACAGCAGCAGCAGCAGCTGCTGCTACTGCTGCTGCTACTGCTCGTGTGGGCACCAGATTATCCATACGAATGCCGGATGATTTTCATCATCACGTACGCGATGGTGTTAAAACAAAGCACGTATTAAAATTGGCATTCCAACGATTTGGACGTCTTCTCATTATGCCAAATACGAGACCTCCCATTACCAATACGTTGTTAGCCAAACAGTACAAACAACACATTCTTGACAGCATGCCAGTCATGAGCACGACCACACAAGGAGAGGAACGATTCATCATGACATTGTACCTGACGGATCGTACCACACCACAAGACGTAAAAGAAGCGCACCAAGAATTTGGAAAGTACGTAGCATGCAAGTACTATCCTGCAGGTGCTACTACCAACAGTTACAGTGGAGTTACCGATGTTACCAACTTGTATCCCGTACTGGAAGAAATGCAAACCTTAGGGTACGTACGTGACTGTTTAAAGAACACTAAGACTAGTAGTACTGGTACTGGTACTAGTACTGGTACTAGTACTAGTACTGCATGATGTGACGATGTGACGTAGGAGTGCAAAAACTGGAACAGTGTACAAAAATTGAATACTTCACAAGACGAACAACGCTGACTCTTTCTCTTCTTTTAACACCACAACGCAACGCAACGCAACACAACACAGAATGGTACTCTGCATACACTCCGAGGTAACTCACGGTGATATATTTGATCGAGAAGCTACCTTTTTGGAAGAAATTATGACGCCCCTCGTGACAAACTTTCCAAATCTCAAAATTACCATGGAACACATTAGTACCAAACACGCTGTTGAGTACGTTTTGGCAAATACTGCTGGTCATTTGAAAGCCAGTATTACCTGTCATCACCTGATATACAATCGGAATGATTTGTTGGTAGGTGGGATCAAACCTCATTTGTACTGTTTACCCATTCTCAAGGCAGAACAACATCGAATGGCATTGGTACAGGCAGCAACATCGGGAAGTCCAAAATTCTTTTTGGGTACTGATTCGGCACCACACGCTACGGATACCAAAGAAACGGCATGTGGCTGTGCCGGAGTCTTTACAGCACACGCGGCAGTCGAATTGTACGCCGAAGTTTTTGACGCAGTAGGAAAATTACAACATTTGGAAGCCTTTTGCAGTACCAATGGTGCCGATCATTATGGACTCCCGTACAATACACAAACTATGACACTCGAAAAGAAAACATGGATCGTACCGAAACAATACGATTTTGGAAATGATGATGATCGCGATCACGAGAATAACAAAAAGACGGTCACACCCATGCGAGCAGGGGAAGAAGTGTTCTGGAGTATTGTCTAAAATATGATTACAGTTTCAAATGCAGTATCGTGTTTTTATATAGACACACACAAACGAACATTTTTCAATTTTTACATACACAAGTAAACGGTACAGTTTCTCAAGTTTCAATCGCAGCCACAGGAAGAAACACTGGCATAGTATACAAAAATTAGATGTTCAATTTTTTTTGTCTATATTAACAAAGCTGTAGATCCGTCACAATGGTTCCTGTTTGTTTTGGATGATTATGGAATTATTGGAGAGACGCTGTTGGTGTTGTAATCCCATCTTCTTTATTATTTGTTTCTTCCTGCTGTCGATGCATTTTACATTGCAACCTTCGTGCCTCATGAATGGATTGGACTTGTTTTTGCAATATTTGTTCTACCGCATCGAGTTGACAAGGTGATAAACATAGGGCCATACCATGCGGAGTGTACAACAGCATACTCACATCAAGACACAAAGCATCCATAACGGCATCAATTTCTTCCGACTTATTATTAGCTGCTGTGGCTGGTACTACTATTTTTGCCTTTGCTGGTGTTGGTGTAATATCATCATCATCATCATCATCATTATCATGATGATTAAAGGCAGTGTTTTGAAATCGCTGTCGAAACATGGAATTTACAGACGGTGTGGTAGGCATGATTGGAAGGGCAGGATGATGAATCGGTGCCAGGTCGTCTTTGTCCGAAATTATTTCTCCAGGAGCTGTGATTGCTATTCGTCCATCTTGTAAACGAGTCATTTGAAGCAATGATTCTGTCGTCTCATGAGTAGTAGCCTGTTTGTCGCTTCCATTATTTGAGGACATGCAACCATCATCGCTGTCGCCTTTTTCTCCCTTTTTGTTTCTTTTCTTTTTCTTCTTTTTGTTATAACTTTTGTTATTTTTGTTGGATGGTTTGATTTTACAAGCACCGCTCTGGTCGGATGACGAAATAAGTTCACGTGCCAGTTTATCTGATTGTGTTTGCAGGTCTGCTTCGAGTAATTCGAAACACTGTTTGACACGTTCATGTCTGGCCATGGCTTCAGGTTGTAGTACTATATTTCCTTCTTGTGATTGTTGTGATTGTTGTTGTATGAATTGAATTCCCTGTTCGGTACGTTCCATGGCATGTCGACATTTGACCGCATCGTCGTGCAATACTGTGACTTTACATTCTTTGATAAGATACGCCACCAATTGGACTTGTCCGTAACAGCTAGCCAGTGACAAACACGTATCTCCTGACTGATTCGTTGCCTCGAGAATATTTCGTACTAGTGGTAGTATTGTTGTTCTTGATGAACAATCTTGTGGTTGACACAGATTGTACCACTCTTTAAAAAACTGTAAGTGTCCTTCTGGAGCTGCCATTTGAAGGGGTGTATCTCCATGCTGGTTTTTCACACTGGCTAGTCGCAGATACACGGCAAGTTGTGTGTTACTGTTGTTGTTGTTGTTGTTTTGATTTTGGCTTTTCTCTTCCTCTGTTTCCTCCTCTATCATCATTGTATAAAATATACTCCACGCCTCGACACAACCAGATGCGGCAGCATGATGAACGGCCGTATTTCCACCCTGTTGGTCAGACATTATCATCGGTTCCAAAGGACTTCCAATCACTGCCCGAAGAAATTTTCGATAATAGGACAAATCTGCTGTAGTAGTAGCAGTAGTAGTGGTGGTGGTGGTGGTGGTGGTGGTGGTGGTGGTGGTTGAAGCTGCTGCTGCTTTTCTGTAACGTTGTTTGGCCAGGTATTGCAAGCAAGCTACATTTCCTTTGTCAGCTGCCAGTATCAGTGGTGAAATACTAGCAGCTTCTGCTACAGCAGTTTCATTGCAATTATAACCAACACTGATTGTATCAACAGCAGCAGCAGCAGCAGCAGCAGCAGCAGAAACAGCAGCAGCAGCAGCAGAAACAGCAATTCTGTCGACATCCTTCATGATGGGATCTAGAACTTGTTGAACATGTTCAATACAACAACGATCATCCATCGAAGAACAAGAAGAACCATCCTCTTTCAGGTCCAGAGAAGCAACAGCCAGGCAAAGTTTCTCGCGAAGAAGTTTCGTGGCTTCCATACTGGCAATGTGTCTCCTGTTTGTGTGTGTGAGCGTGTGTGTGTGTGTGTGAAAAGGGAGCGAGCCAAAGCAAGTACTACTACTAAGCAGACCTTGGTAAAAATATATTCTAATACCATATATTCCATATTCCCCTATTGTAATATATTTATTCCACTACCAAACTATTATAATATATGTATTCAAACGACTACAAATTTTCATATACGTACTGAAATGACTAGGGAATAATAATATATATTTATATTCTTCCTTGTTGGAAGCCAAAGTAGTCCTAATAGTGAGGCTAGAGCCAAACATTCAATAAAATCTATCATCGTCTCGTTCCAACTGTTCCTGTAGCTCTTCATCCTTCAATTTCATTGCCTTGGCCACAGTTTGCATGTTCCAAAAAGATACATTCTTCTTCAAATAAAGCAGAGCTTCAAAGAGAATAGGTGACATGGCTCGTCTGTGTGGCGCCATGATGTACTTAGCCTCTGAGAACAGTCTCTCGCAGCAATTAGAAGTAGCAACAATAACATTGCGAACATCAATGTAGCCCTTTGTCGTCATCTGCCCATTGTTATTGCCTTCTGATGATGGTGATACTAGCACCTTGTGACGCTTGGAGTTCATCTTGAGCTTCTCAGCTACAGTCAATTCTCGTGCTCTTCCACCAAGGCCTACCCGGTCTTCTCCGTCCGAGGTGTCATCATCGGCACTGTTGTCTTCATCATCCGGGATCTTTAACTTGATACAAGCATCAGCTTCAAGAAGATCAAGAGCTTCCCCAGCCATGATTTTGCGAACTCCACTTTCGAAGTGTTTGAAGCCAACAATAGCTGCATTGGGAGCAAGATACTCGCCCATGACAGCATATTGTTCGTCTTCCAGAAGGGTATCGAATTGCTTCCTGCAATGTCCAAGGTCCATACCCTGCGCTTGAATCTCCTCTGTGATCATCTGGAAGACTTCAAAGTGACTCGCAGCTTCCTTCAACACCAGGTTCTCAGTCGCATGAATGCAGTACAGAGACAAGTCTTTGATAGCTTCCAGTTGCTCCTTGATCTTCAAGTACCTCTTAACCATGGTAAAAATAGAAGTCCATCGTGTCTCGTTCATGAGTTGAGCTCGCAGCTCCTTACCATGTGCTTCCAATGTAAGATCGCGAAGCGTGTGAGCAGCTCTTAGATTGCATGCTTTACTCATCAGAGTAGACACCTTCTTGATGAGATCATTTAGGCGTGCTTCTTGTTCGTCGATCCAGTGGTGCTTCACGGCCAAGTTGAATCTGTGGGAAGCACATCCAACAAGAGGAACACCCCATTGGCGAGCAAGACACTTATTAGTGCTGCAATTATCACCTACAAGGCAAACAATATTGGACTTGGTTAGTGAGTAAAGAGCAATAGTAGACTCCAACAACTCCTCATGTGCATCTGCGCCCATTCCACCATCTTCGTCCAGCGTTGGCTGCATTGCCAACAGGACCTCAGTATATTTTCCACTTGAAGGATGCTTGTATCCTGCAAAAATAGCAATGTAGTGAGTGCTGGTTCCATCAGCGGTCCAACCATCAAGAAGAAGAGAAAGAACGCCTGCTTCTTTCAACTCCTTTGCAATGTTTTCCACAACCAATCCGGAGGTTGCCAAGATATACTTCCGGATCGTCTTGCTACTGAAGGGAGCCCATGCCTTGGCAAGATCGCGAGTCAATTCATTGTCAATTTCAGACAGAGGCATGTTGCGACAAGCCAACCAACGTATCCAAGTAAATGCCCTGAGCTCATTCTTGCCCAAGTTAACAAAGCTGTTGATAGCCTGCTGAACAAAGGCCTTTGAATGGTTGCCATTCTCTGAAACGATGTTGCCCTTCTTGTCTACCATGCAATCAACCTTTTTCAAATGCCTCTGTAGTTCCTGCTCATAGTCTTTTCCAACACAAGCGCTCGCATGGAATCGCAAGTTCGTGTATCCCTTGGGACTTTGCTTCTTCGCACTGCACTTCTTGCACTGGAAGCTCCTCGTGCCATCTTGTTCTTGAACTTCATCAAAGAAAAAAGCAGCCACTGCTTTTCCAGGAAAGAGGAACCGGGGCGAAAACGCACTCATTTTTGCTTGAAATAACACCAGAACAACAGGAAAAAACACACACATCTCCCTTACAGCTTCCCACCATCAGAAAAGTAGTCAGAAAAGCCCGCCATTGGCTCCGGAAACCGTCATTGTTGGCTCGTTTATCCTTTAAAGTAGTGGTTTTTATGTTTTAGATCTAGTGGAAATGAGGAAATGAGGCGCTTCACACGATTAAAGCTACCGTTGCAACGTGAATCAGCGCGGGGGGGCAACCCTCTGATGACGGTTGAAGCCTACTTAAAATACAAGAATATAATAATATATTATATTCTATATTTTATTTAAGTGATTACTTAGAAAATATATGTACGGGGCTTACTTAATTACTTTAATATATTTAGACTAAGACTGTGGGAACAGCGTATATGTATTCTACATGTATGAAGGTAATAATACATAATAATATATATTTTCCTAGGTCTGCTACTAAGTAGTCTAGTTAGTCTATTCATTCATACAGTATAATATCTTTCTCCTTGCGTAGCAGGCTAGGCTTCATTTTGGGGGTCCTGGGCAACACACTCTCTAATTACTAAGCAGACGTTATTTTCTCTCCTAAGTAAGGGCTTTATGTGAGCTACATTTCCCAATGTTCCCCTGTGTAAACCCATGTAGGCCTTTACATCTCTTCTAGTACAATCAGATTTCTTCAGGCGGTAAA
>Ga0210036_1001008_pt1 | contig 32250 bp, 33 predicted proteins | sample CryGeymeta201515_FD_185469 | JGI IMG/M metagenome (GOLD analysis project Ga0210036, IMG submission 185469) | Groundwater microbial communities from Crystal Geyser aquifers in Utah, USA - Crystal Geyser metaG 2015-15 (SPAdes) (version 2) | ecosystem: Environmental > Aquatic > Deep subsurface >...
ACTAATTTTGAACGTGCTTCTAAATCTGCCAGTTTATCTACGGCAGCACCAGTAAAGTCAGAAAGATCGTTGATCTGCTGGATATTAGAAAACTCTTTCCTCACAAAATTTGCTGCGGCAACTGCCGCAGTACCAACAGCAGCCAATCCTATAGCTGCAGTTTTGGCTATTGCAAATACCTTAGACAAAGAATTTCCTGCACCGGCAGATGATCCTTCAGTTTTGTTAAACTCTGTGTTTGTCTTACTAAGCTCGTTTCTAGCTTCTTTAAGATCAGAAGAGTCAACCTTGTATTTGATTTTTGTAATAAATTCTGAAGCCATTATTAGTTCTCTTTATGTTGTTTGTAACACTTGTAGTAAGTCGCGTCCCATTCTAAAATCTGACGAACTTCCCATTTATTTATTTGATAGTTCATAAGCTCTTTGTAGCTTCTTATGTCTGTATGATTAATAGGATGTTCCAAAGACTTAGTATTACGTAATTCCCAAAACGCGTACCAAACGTTTTGCAATATAAATGGTGGGTTAGTCTCCAATTCGGAAAACTCTTTTCTCTTTTGATCTACGATCTTCTTGAAATTTTCATCAAGTTTATCATACATCGATTCTAATTTTTTAAAATGGTTGTAGACTGAGGTACTTCCCTCAGTCTTAGCAGCTTTTACCTGTAATTCTATTATTGAAATTAGTCTGTCTTTCCATTCAAAAAAAAAGCACTATCATCCTTCATTTTTTGATAAATGGCCATTTTTATCCAAGAATAGTTGGAATCCATCAACATTTCAACCAGTTTTTCTCTATTAAATGGTTCTCCAAACTCTTCTGACCAGTCCTCTACAACTGCCGCAATTTCTCTGGCTTCCCACTTAGTAGTGTTCTTCATAAAGTCTAACCATTCTTGGTCAGTCATAGATGTAAAATCTTTTACATTATCAGGACCAATCTCTTTTTCAATTTCTTTCTTAAACTGATCCGGAGCTTCACGTAGTTTTTGAGCATTTATAATTGTCAAACGGTCAACATAGGTCTGACTTGTAGGAGGGATGAGTGTTAATGTAGCACCAGTGTCACCTATAGTAGGATGTACTAGTTTCAAAATACAATTAGAAGGTTCTGTAAGATCAAAAAAATTCTTTTTGTTGTTCATGTGTGTTTTCCTTTTGTGTGTTTGTGTAAAGAAGAGAGCCTTACGGTCTGTAAGGCTCCCTAAGGGTTTTTATTAAGCAGATCGTGTGATCACCAATGTTGATTCTTCTGAGGCGTCATAGACGGCCCTGAAGGGTAGTGTGATTATTCTAGGACCACTTCCTTCGTCGATAGGCATATCTGCCCCAGTATAACGAACATTTGGCATGTCGAACTTGATAGTATTTCCATCTCCATCGTCTAGTTCAAAGTCTATACTAGTGCTGGTATCGTCCATGAACTTATTGTAAAGTGCGGCATCAGAGAATAGAACGCTCATCGTTCCAGTAACATCCACACGACCTTCAATAATGTCTGAAGGATCACAATCACCCCAAACGAACTGTGAAGAAAGATTGTTAGAGATAGTAAAATCAATTTCAGTTACAATACCTATCGCGGTTCCACCCTCATTGATCGTTCCTCCACAGTGGGTCATAGGCTGTCTTACAGCCTGTGCAGTGTATGGAGATGCCGATACAGAAGTTCCTGACATTTCCTGAGACATACCAAGAAAATCAAAAGAAATAGTGCTCAAACCATCGGCAGGACTTGTTACAGTCATACTGTTTGCTACGACACCTCTGTTGATCTTGTACTGAGTAATGTCGGATGCATTTTCTTCTACAGTCATAGAAACTAGAGTATCACCCAATTTCAATACATTAGTATCCCATTCGTTGAACATTACACTTTCCAAAAGAACATCGTAGTTGTTATGAGCTAAAGGACCAGACAAAGATCCATTTACGGTCTTATTTCCAGTCTTAACATACAATTTTTGACGAGTGTTTGCCTTTGAAGTGTCTTCTAGTTCACTTCTTTCAACTGAAAAGTTTGTACTAGAAAATCTCTGAGATTCTAGTGTAGGAGTAGCAGGGGTAGTTCCCAATACACTTTCTTTAATGATACCAATTCTGCTTAATGCGTTAGTAGCGTTTGCCATAATTATTTTTCCTTTATGTTATTATAAGTTCTTAATCTATTTATACGTTATTTGATACAAATACTATCAAATGTCGTCTACACCTACTGAATCAACAAAATAACGGTATCTACAAAGAACCGGACTAACTATCCAATCGTTTTCGTATGTACTAGAACCCATCCAAGCTCTGTCTATCTGAAGAGCGTTTGGATATTTTCTTTTACCATTAAATCTGTTAACAACAGTATTTATTATGTTAAAGTGTGTTTCTGTGTTGGCTGGTGTTATTACGTCTACTTGTACTAATCCGCTATGTTCTATCCAACTGTCAATACCCTGTGATATGTTAATTGATTCAGAAGGTAGTACTGTTATACGAACATAAGACTGCCTAGTAGTGGGTTTATACGATTCATAAGCCCTGACAACATCTTCAGTCAACACCAAAGACAATTCAGTATCGAATGTATCGTAAATTGTTTTAAAATCTGTAGTCATTATTTATTTCCTGTATTTTTTCAAATTTTTAATCACGTTGGAAACAACAGGGTCCATGTTGTCTAATACTCTACTGTAAAATCCCGTAGGTGGTACTTTTTGTGTTCCATCATTTACGGATTTTGCATAATCTTCTCCGATCACAACAAAAATGTCATCGTCCAACTCTATTCTATCAATCGTAGATTTGTTTTCGGATTTTGTAGACTGACCGCTGGGGTCTTCGTTATTTTGAACAACTTCTTCTTTGTTTATAGACACCTTAACAGAACCTTTTAATCTACCAGTATCTGCTGGTGCATTATCAATTATGTCTTCCGAACTTTTCTGAACAATACCACGATGCAGAGCTTCTAAATCCTTTTCATGTTCTTCTATCATTTCATCTATTGTAACAACCTTAACCATCTTTAAACTCCCACGAAAAGTTGGTAAACTATACTAGTATCCGTTGGACGTATAAGTTCAAAATCTATTATCTTGTATAAAGTTGAATCAAAAATAATATAGTCGTCCTTATTAATACCTATGTTCGAATCACAAAGTATAGTTGAATCTACATCCTCTACAATACTGGATGGAATAACGTCAACATTCAAGGCAATACGTATTGCCTTGACTTTTCCCCTAGACATTTGAATGTTATCAGAATCGTAAAATACAATTTCTCCATCTGTTCCATATTTTTCCAATAACTCTTCGGTTTTTAATTTCAATCTATTGTATATCACAATGAATTATCCTCTTGAAACAGAAAACTGTCTAGAAGGAAGTTTAATTAAAGGAGATATTATAACAGTAACTTCTTCTCGTGTTTTTGTAGTCGAAACTTCTTTATCGTAATATTCAACTGATTCTGAGATTGGTCCAATACTTACTGATTCTTTCTTGATATTTTCTTTATCAAAATCCGAACTAACCAGATCAATATCAGTTTTGGCATAACCTATAGCGGCACGTGCCGCAGCATCTTTAAGAGCTTTTGGAATAGTATTAGAAAGAACCAGTCTTCCTAATCCATCCATGAAAGAACCACGTGGGTATAAAAGAGACTGTTGAGCATCCAAAATATCTCCCCGCATTCTAGAACCATATAGTCTGTCAATAAGATTTGTAGCTCTAATTACATATTTGTTTTTGTTATCTTGACTCGCATCATTCCATTCTATAATACCTTCAAGTTCTTCAATGTAGTCTACATATGATGTTTCAATATAAGAGTTTGCATCCTCTACACCAGATCCATCTTCAAGTATTACTGTAATAGCCATAATATTTTCCTTATTTTAAAAATTGTAATAAACTTTGTAATAGTTATTTATTGTTAGCAATCATCTGATTCTGTATTATTTCTCTTTTTAGAAACTTTCTTTTTGAGAACTTTCTTCTTTCCCATATCTTTGTTTGGTCTTTCTTCTTCAGAATCAGGTGTGTTTTCTTTAAGATTTGCAAGAGCATTTGCATTTTCCCCCAAAAACTTTTTCTGTTTAACTAGTTTTTTCTTTCTCTTGGCCTTTTTAAGTTCGTTAGCATACAATGCTCGAAGTTTTATATCTTCAGTCTTTTGAATTAATGCTTCATAATATCCAGTCATATCGCTCATATTAATATCCTCTGTTGTGTGTTTGTAATAGTATTTATAGGAAATAAAAAACCCCCGGAAGGCCGAGGGTTTTTAAGGTTTGTCTAAGCTATCGCTTAAATCTGGTGGGTTAGGACACGAACACCGAAGTGATTCTCGTCTTCTGCTCCAAGACCCCAGTTGCCAGCAGTAGCCAACTCAGCGTTAGAAGCAGTGTCTCCAGCAGGAGAGCCGTCAAAAGCAGCACCAACAGGATGGATAACGAAACGGCTACGAGTAGCGAATCTGTTGTTACCAGTAACAATGTCACGATCCTGCTCAAACATACGTTCTGGACGGTTGTCCATGCCTTCTAGGAAAGATCCCGGACGTACAATCAATGAAGTGTAAACGTCAGGAGAACCTGCGGCAACAGGAAGAGTGCTTGAAACTATGATAGGCATACCTTGGAAGGTTTCAATCGGCTGCAAATCAGCAGAAGGAACCAAGGTTGTTAGTTCAGCGACCTGAATTGCTGCATAAGTCTTAGGATGAACAACCATGAATAGCTCATCATCCTGATACTCTCCAAATAGTGAACGTGCTTGTATGATTGCAGAAGCACTAATAGCAGCAGAAGAACCGTCTTCAATTACAGAACCAGCGTCTTCAGCATCAATACCACCAGCAGCACCTACAGCGGAGTTGACCAATGCACGGTCATATTCTCTAGCCCAGAATGAAGCAAGCTTCTGTGCCAATGCTCCAAAAGGATCAGAACCAGTCATGGTAGCAACTAGATCGTTGTAGCTGTAAAGCTTACCACGCTCAAGAATTGGAGCAACCTGCGCAGAAGTGGTCAATGCCGTTGGAGTTAGTCCAGCAGTGTCATTCAACACTTCAGCTTCTCCACCAAGACCGTTCCATGCAGGAACAGTTACAGTTCTACCATAGTTAGGAACAACAATGTCACTTTGAACTACAGCACCGCTCTGGTAAAAACGGCTTCTTTTACGAACGTCCGCCTGTACGTAATCACGAAACGTTTGCGGCTCAAATGTTAGATCAGTCAAATCAGTCATAATATTTCTCCTTTATTTTTGAATATTTTTTAATTGACTATGCTTTTATTTATAAAAGCTGTTATGTATTTTTTAATAATTAAAGTCGCTGACTAAAATTTTAGAACCGCAGGTTCTTACTTACGCTTGGCAGCACGTCTCATGGCTTCTGTCAGACTGTAGTTTGGATCGGTTGGATCAAGACTAAAATCTAACTTACCATTAGTCGGTCTGGTTCCAGAGCCAGAAGCTCCGGTTCCTTCAAAGCATCGAGAATAAATCTCATCAGCTTTAAGTTCTTTCACCAAGTCTTCAACAGTTGCCTCATTACCGTCAATAAAATAAGGCTTACCGTCCTTCGAAAGAACTTCAATTTGTACATCACCGTCATCGGTGACTGTGTCTTTCAATCTGTTCCTGATCACAGGCTTTAACAATTCCGAAACACCCTTGTGTTTTGCTACAGAATCCGTAATCAAAGATTCTATCTTTGATTCTCTGTACTTGTTAACAAAAGAGTTAAGCTTATCTCTTTCTTTTTGTACTTCAGCCTCCAAGGATTTACGAAGTTCTTCTACCTTTTCGTCTGAAGAATTATCTTTCTTAGCTCTCTCTAGTTCCTGTTTTAGATTTTCAACGCTTGATGCTTTAGATCTAAGATCTTCAACGTCAATTCCCTCAAACTTTTTAACAGACTCCTTTAGGGTCTTAAGCTCTCCTAGCAATTCATCACGCTTTGAAACCAAAGGCTGTTTGTATGACTCTAGTAGTGCTTTACCATCTTCAGTTTCTTCAAGAAACTTCTTTACTTCTTCTAAATTCATTGTTTTCTCCTATATGTGTATATTTGTTGTTCAGGCGCTGCCTGTATTACTATTTAGCGATTCTAAAAAAAAAAATTATTAGTTTATAGATTCATCGTTTTGTGGATTTGTCAACAACAATCTTCTTTCGGTAATTTCTTTTAGAGCCTGAGATGGTGTAAGTATTCCAGCTTTGACCATTGCTAATACGTTTTCTATTCCAGCATCTGGTGTAACAGTTAAGGTAGTGTCTATCGTAACTGTAGCATCAACTTCTTCAGCCATATATTGTCCTGCATACCAAAGTGCTCTTTCTAATGATGATGCAAGATCAATTGTTATAACTTTCAAAATACTATTCTTAGTATGTTCATCTAAAAGCCTACCTGTTGCTGTTTCATGAATAGCTTTAGGTGTTGTAAGTTCTAATCCTAGAAGAGACATAGACGCTTTCAATTCATTAATATTTTGCATATAAGTACTAATACCAGAACCGTTAAGCTCTAACCAAGAAACATCACCATCAGAATCAACATGGAAACCAGAGTTGGGCGAAATTACAATTTCGTTAGTACTTTCACCAGTTGTTGGATCTATCTGGTCTTTCATACCTTTTATTACTAACATTGGCATTGCACCATAATGCAAAGCAACATCAACATCAGATGTTTTCTGATAATGTTGAATGTTTAAGTATGCAAGATCAAGTAAAGTGGGTTCTCCCAAAAATGGAGATATTTTATTAGCATATACAGGAGTAATTGGTATCCTTTTCATGTTTCTTATGATGTTTTTATCATAAAGATACTCATTACCGTTCTTGTCTTCTCTCCATATTGTATAACTCACGTTACCGGACTCATCAAAAGAAAACTGTTTCACTTGATATTGTGAAACTGTAGTAAAACCATCATATTCTGAAACTTCTTCAAAAAACCTAAAGTTGATCAACTGTGCAAGACCGTCGATGTATCCAACACTTAGATCTAATACTTGTGTGGGTTTAATGTTTACGAAATAAGGATATGCACCAGCAAGTCTTTCGTCTGCTAGTGTAGAATTAGGTTCAATTACTGGAAAGTCTGTTAAAAGGTAAGTTATTCCGTATTTTATGGCATCGTTCAAAATATCCTTTGAAAAGGATTCCAAGCTTGTGCCCGATTGATCAGCATTGAATATTAAGGGTTCCAAAGAAGATGGAACACCATCAACTTGAATTGGTTTGGTAAAAGCTTTACCGACAGACTGCATTATTACACGCTTAAATACTGGTTCCATTACAGAACGATCTAATCTCATTTGATAATTTGCAGAAGTTTCTTTAGGTTCTTTTTGAAGATAAGTATTACCTTCTCTTCTCATGGCCTCTGTACCTTCCCATACATCATCTACAATAGTGTACTTATCGTGAAGATTTTCAAATGTCTTTGATGCTTTAAAATGTGGATTCATTTTTGTTTTATCCTTAAAGTGTTTTTTGTATTTATTATTAGAGTAGTCATCATATTTATTAACTTTTATATATTAATCAAAGAATGGCTTTTGTCTAATTCCTTTAGATCTAATTGGATATAACTGATAAACCGTATATGAAGATGAGTCAAAAGGATGATCCAGATTACTGTGTTTATCCATCTTTCCACTCTTGTCGTATGTCAATCCAAGTAAAGACTCGACCAAATACTTACATTGTGGGTTAACAAAATATCTTCTTGTTCCATCTGCTGCACATACCAAAGCATTGAATGAATTTATTCTGTCGTTCTGGGTAGGATTTGAATTATCACAAACGATTTTACCGACGGTTGAAAGTATCTGATGGTCTGTATTTTTAGACGAAGTTTTTCTGGCAGATCCCGTAGCGTCAGGATAAAAAATTATATTGCCCAGCCATTTTGAGTATTTGTTTTTTACAAGATTTGCCATTTTCTGCGTATTAGTGTTTGCTACATATAGCTCTTCGATAGCATGTAGTTCTTCAACACGACTTTTGAGTCTTCCATTTGGATAAAACTCTTGCTTGACATTTACCTGATGTATTACCATAGTATACGGATTTACGTTAAAATCCACTCCTATCAACAATGGTTTAGATGGATCGAGTTTTATATCTGATCTGTTTAGAATTGTATCAAAGTCTGGTACAACTCTTCCAAATCCAGAATCTGGATCACAAAGAAACTCGGCCTTGTACTGTGAAGGTGACATTGATGATTTTAAAAACGCTATCATTTCTGGATTATTATTTGGTGTAGGTGAATCATGGACTGTTACTTTCCAAGATCTAAACCCCGGTGTATAATCTGGATGCCCCAATTGACCTTTTTCGTAGTATTTCCAAAGTATGTTGCTTCTGGTTCTTACGGTTCCTGCTAGTATCATTCTACCATTACGAGTAGAAAGCATTGGCTGTACTTTGTTTATTGAATCTTCGGATAAAGATTGTGCTTCGTCAAATATAGCTAAATCTGCTGTAGAACCGAGTGTAGCGTCAACATTTTCGAGACCAGAACATCTTATGGTTGAACCGTTTATTAGTTCGACATACATATCAGAACGGTTGATATTTTTTATAAGTGATTGAGGAAAAATAGGATCAGATCCTTCAAACATTACTTTCCATAGGTTGTACTTTACCTGTCTATGAGTAACAGCAAAAACAAGTATGTCTTTCTTTTCTTCAAGTGCTTCTTTATAAACAATAGCCCTAAGTACTGTCGTCTTACCAGACTGTCTAGAATTTAGTAAGACTCTTACCCTAGCCTTAGATAGTAATACTTCTACCTGATAGCCTGAGAGGTGTCTCAGGGTCTCTGTGGGGCTTAATAGTACGTTGTACCCATTCATTATCCAGAGTTTCCTGAATCCTCGGACTGTTCTAGATACTGTTTGTCAAGTTCTTCCGCCCTATCGAAAGCTTCTTTTGTAATAATAATTCTAGGTATATCACTAGGTGTTTCAGAAATATCCTGTATCTGTTTTGGCATAGATTGTTCCGCTAAAAACTTCACTATAGATACAAGATCTTTTGCAGATAGTTCTTTGTTAGACAATTCTTTTATTATTCTAGGCAGACCTTTATTCTCCAATGCATCTAGACACATTGAGCGTACTCTAAGAATCTGTTGAGCATGATTAGAAGAAACTCCTCCTTTATTACCGGAGTATCCTTTTACAAACTTACCGTTTTTGTAACGTACTTGTCCAGATTCATTTTTGTATGCTATCTTTCCTTCATGAATAAAAGCGTCTACGGCCCATTGGGGCCATTCTTCTTCTAATGGTATTTGTATTTCTGGCATTTTCAATCCTCTAGTCGCTGACTGTTAGGGTTTTGTGTATGTGTGTAATCTATTTATCTGTTATTAAATTCAATAAGAATGTTATAGATGTTATCGATCTTTTTTGATATATCGTTAGCATCTTGAGAAGTTTTGTCTAAATATTTTTCTAGCGCATCTTGTTTTTGTTTGATGATGGCGGTTTCTTTTTGTATTTCAAAATGTTGTTTCTCTAGGGATGTAAGAGAAGTTGCTGTTGTTTTTAAAGAGTTAGCGATTTGCGCATCTAACAATATAATCAGATAACTTGATATTGAATTTTTTATTTTTTTCCACGCCATTCCTATTAAACTGGACATTCCTACTAGTATTCCTATTACAAGGTATATTAAATGTGCAGTGTCACTATTCAAAATATCCATTATCCAAATTTTTCCTTAACAAGTTTTTCCAGTTCTGTTGTTTTTTGTAAAATTAATTCGTATCTGTTGCAGTTATTTTTATTAATTTTTTGTGATCTTAATACTCTGTTGTGTAAACGACGTATATTTTTAGCGTATACACTAGTTTTGTCGTTAAGGACACAAATATGGTTTATTTGGTCATTAAGAACCGCTTCTACGTGTGTTGGATTTTGTGTTAACATCTTGTTTTCGTCTAATGTCTTATTATTTATTATAAGTCGAATAGAAAAAAAGAAGTGCTTGGCACTTCTTTTTGTTTTACATGTTTATTTATGCAATTGTATTGTTTTTAAAAAGATATTATGTCTTCCGTAAAACTTTTTCTAGACTCAATAAGAACTTCTTTTTTATCAAAATCAGACTTTAGTTTTCTCTTTTTGTCCATTATCTTTTTCATCTTTGACGGTTCAGAAAATTTTTCTTCAGCATCTAGTTCTGCCCAATCTATAAAGTTTCCATCTATACCGGGTATTTTTTTCAGCATCCTATCAAGCTTCTTGGTTTGTGTTAATGTTGGGTCCAACATCATACAATCCTTTCTCTTGGAATGATAATTGAACATCTTTGGTATAAACTCAATCATTTCATCATCGTAACTGTTCCAATTCAATGGGAAGCCATTGTTTATGATATGACTTATCAGTTGTATGTATTTCTTTTTAATTCGGTCTCTTTCTTCTTCGTTTAACACCAAGAACACATTCATGTTATCTTGTTTTTTATTTTGTTTGCTGTAATATGCCTTGCTAATGTAAAGTTGCATCGTGTTTCTCTCCATTGTAAATTACCATATTATTTATAGTAATTGTAATTTTTTACTAATAAATTTTTATTATTAAAAAAGAGAACTAAACTAGTTAGGTATTAGAAATTCAGAAACATTTAAACAACCTCTGTGGTTGTTAATACACCGTTATCATCTATTGTTATTTCCCATGTTTTGGTAGGGCTGTCCATTATAAGTTTTCCGTTTTGGATGTATATGTTTCCTGAAACGTGTATTTTTTCTGTAGGAGTTATTACACCTAAACCTATGTTACCACTGTCTACAATATTGAATATTTCTGCATTTGTACTATCAGTAACATGCATTATTTTAGAATTTTCTCCAAGGTTATTGTCTAGTTGGAACAGTGAATAGCTGGAGTTTTTGCTGTTTACATCTTGTGTGAATTTGAACGCTCCTTCTGTAGACAAAAGTCCAATGGTGCCAGCAGAATTAAAAGTATGACCACCACTATTAATATAACGACTCGCACTTCTTCCATCTAAAGAAACAGCCAAGGCCACCGTAGAAGCTCCTCTACTTATTCTAATACCAGTGGTACCGGGTCCAGAGTTTATAATATCGATACCATATGTATTGGTTAAATTACCCCCATCTATTTTTAAAGCGCTTTGACCTGCTGTATTGTTTACAATATGCATTTTAGATGTAGGTGATGATATTCCAACACCCAATTTACCAAGTGGGTCGAATGTCATCAATTTTGTAGAATCCGAATTTTGTATTTCTAATAAATTTGCTGTTTGAGATGGTAAGCCTTTTATAAACACACCGACCTTTCCAGTCCAATTGGGTGTGACGTTTAAAACACCATTAGTTAACAAATTATTACCGACATTGACTATAGGTGTTCTATTTTCGTGCCTCCAAATTTTTAAACCTTCTGCGTTTTGTACACTATAACTTAAAAAGCCTCCACCAGAGTAGGTGGGGGTAAAAACAAATCCGGAATTAACAGAAAAATTGTTTGTACCGTCAAAAAAGTTACCGGTTAGAAACATGTTTGGGCTTTTGAGTGTAGATCCTGTATGGGATTGGGCAAAATTGACAGTAGCATCTTGATACAAATTAAACCTAACCTGATTCCCTTGTAAAAGAGTTTTATCAGGATTAAACTCGAATGACGTATTGTTTTGTACAAAGTTTCGTATTGCTAAAGTTCTTTTACCATCTAGTCTTCCAAAATCTGCTATTGGCGTGTCTGCTAGATTATCTTCAGAATAAACAGACAACTTTGATGGACTGTTTTGTGTTCCAATCTTAACACTTTCTACAAAACTCCAATTTCCTGTTATACTTTGGTTGCTATTAGGATCAAATCCTGCATCATCTACCCAGTTAACATCGTAATCGGTTTCTGAAATTTTGCCTAAAATCTGACCCGCTGATCCCCCAGTAGGAATACCTATACCTTGTTCGCCTTGGGGACCTTGGGGGCCTATAGGACCGGGTTCACCTTGAGGCCCAATTGGACCCTTTTCACCAGTTAATTCTAGTGTAATGTCCTGATTGATAGACTCGTCAGAAAGACAAATCTCTTCAGAAACACCACTTTCTTCTAATATTACTGTTATACTGTTACCCTCTTCCGTTAAAATAGACATAATCAATCCTCTTTTGTAACTTCTGGTAATATTTCTATATTTCCAACTAGTATCTTGAAAATGTTATCAATGTCTTCGATAACTTCTATGTCGTATACATATCCACCTTCTTTCATTACTTGAGTATCTCGACTGCTTAGAAAAACAGTAAATTTACCTTCAAGAGCATCATCTATGGTAATGTCAAATTCTGTATAGTTGTTACCATCAAAAGTTTTTCTTATCTGGCCCTTTAGAGTAAGTCCGGTAAGATCTAAAGGAACAGGATCTGGTGATTCTGTGGTTTTTGTCTTAATAGAAAAAGATTTTGAAAATCTATCACCTTGATAAATTTCTATATTAAGTTTTGCTGGTTTAGTACTCATAAAACGTCCTTATAGTTATAGTTAACTTTCTTTGATACAAGAAAGTGATAAAGCCTATGATTATTTATTAAAATACTTATAATGTTGACCAAAAACACGAGATATTTACTATTATGCTATTATGTTTGTTTAAAGCCACCATTAGTATTAAGCTTTTCCCATATTGACAATTTTACTATCTCGTGTTTCTTATCGTTCTTTACCATTGACAAAATTTTAGTGTTAACCATTGGCATGTAAAACCCTGCTTTTGCTTTCTTTATTATGTTGTTGGCCTTTACTCTTTCTGTTGTATTGGACCATAATTTCTTTCTACCTGTTGACTTATTATTTCTTGCTTCAAATTCTACTTCTATTTTGTTTAGCTTTACATTGTTAAAAGAGCTAGAAAGCTTGCAGTATAGTAATTCTGCGGTTTTTTGATCTACACAATGTATACTAACAGGGTCTTTCGATTTTCTATCTCTTAGAGAGCATCTCATTACAGCTTGGTAAAAAACGTTGGCCGATACTCTATTGTCTGCATAACCAACACCGTAGGTATCTTCTACATATTTTCTGTATGTTGTTTCAAAGTTTGTTGTTTTGGTAATAACTACATTACTCACATGTTGATAGGTGTTCAGAGAATGAGAATTTACAGGCAATTCTGTCCAGTTGTGTTCAAACAAACCGTATGACTTGTTGTTCAACAATAAAGTATCTGTATCTCCCGATTTTCTCTTTATGGTTTCTACTATAGTGTTATAGTCGTTATTGTATTTTTCCTTGAAGTACCTACTATTGTTCTCTTCCATATAGAAAGAAATTGTGACTGGTCTATCAGAAGTTTCAGTTTCTATATTGTCTACCTTAACCTTCGGGCAGTGTAAAACTACAAACTCATGTATGTCTGCATCTTCACCTAACAATATTGCGTCAGATGGGAAATATGTGTTAGATGGTTCTATAGCACAACTGTAAGATACTATACCAGTATTAGAACTAGTGTCCTTCTTGACCAATTTCAATTTCAATTTTCCAGATTCTATTCTAAGCATCACATCTAAAATACCTGAAACATAGGTCTTAATATTAGAAGTAGAATTTCTTGAAAGCTTTTTCAACAAATTAAGGTTTTTTGGTAAAAGGTAGCCTTCATTATTTTCAAAATAAGTGTTGATGAGGTTTAATTCATTGCTGTCAACTAGAGTTATTCCTGATACTAAAGGCAATGGGTCGTCTACTACAACCTGATGTGTCAAATACCTATTTGGTGGTATTTGTTCGAACATCTGTATTGTACAAACCACAACGTTCTTGGTTTCATCTTTTAGGTATCTCTGTAAAGTCTCTTTTACATTTGCCCCACAATGATCACTGTCTATTGCAATAACAGATTTTTCTGTGTGTTTTTGTATTAAATCATGTATTTCTTTTACTGCTGGTTTAGAGGGACATACGTAAAGAACAGGTCTTTCGATAAACCCAAGTCTGTTTTTTATGAACGATGTAGTTTTTCCAGAACCACATGAACCCTTGATTATCTGTATCATAACAATTTCCTTTTGGTTTTTTCAATTTAGTCTAGCAATCCCCACGATTACATTCGACTGCAATCTTATTTATACAAATTGACGAAAAGTAATATATAAAATTTTACGGCATCTATATTTTGATATTTGAGCAGTGGTCGCTTCGCTCCCTATTTGGTATAGCGACAATACCTGCGGTGCTATGGTTCTATATGTCGAAAGAAATAAAGAATCAATTTTCCACTGAAGCGACAGCGAAGTGGAGTGACCGAAGGGAACCAGTTACTACATATTTGCTGGCTACGTATCCGGGTTTAAACCTCGTCTACTAAAGCCAGAGTGATCCGTCTCCAAGGAGCCGAATCACTTCTTTTTCTCTTTGTTTTTTGTTGCATGTAAAATTCTGTAAGTCATTGAAAATACTGGAAATATTATTTTACGTTTTGATCTTAATAGTATAGATGCCGTAAAACCCCAATTTTGATACAAAAAAAGCCCTACTTATGTAGGGCTTCGTTATACCAAAAGGCAACATTCAAACGACTGTAGTCTCATAGGGCATGGGGTACCTCAACTACAGCTATTAAACGCAGGTCGAAAATTATCATTCAACACTACTATTTATATCAATTTGAAATTAATAGAAAACTATTTGTAAAAAAAAAGCCCCGGATAAACCGGGGCGGATTTGCTTGGAGTTAATGTCTAAATGTCTATAGTAGTCTTTAGAAGACCGGCGTAGAACATTGCGTTCTACATTTCTATTTATACAGTTTGACAAAAAACTTGACAAAAAACATTTTTTACTTTATACTTTATATAAATAGTAATGTAAACAAACACACACAATAAAGGAGTTTAACAATGAAAATAAAACATATTAGAAACACAATAGTTCCTCTGCTTACTATCGCTGTAATGGGCTGTGCCGGCGTTGATATGGAAAAGGCACCTGCGTATCAGGTTGAAGTTAAAAAGTCCGTACAAGAGCTTGTGGAGTGCTACAACAACCAATACGCTCTTCACCAGATGCAGAACAACGGTTTAAAAAGATTTGAAAGTTTTATTACTGCTAATACAGATTATGGTGTAATTATAAGGTTCCAATTACAGATAACAACCGGATTCATAAGAATGTATGATCACGGGCATTCTACTGAAATAGAAATGATTCAACGCTGGGATTCAAATAAAGCAGTAAAGGTAGTAGTAGAAATGGTCAAAGATTGTCACTAAAAACTAAAAAATATTTTACGTTTTATATAAATACTAATGTAAATACAAAACAACTTAAAGGAGATTTACAATGGTTAAAACACCATATATGAAAAGCAAATGGTCTTCTGTTAATGATAGACAGAAAGCATATTTGATTCACAGAAAAGCTAAAGACGGTTATTTCAAGAAAGATATTGAAGATAGAATAATTGAACTTGGAAGACAAAAAAAACTTCATGAATTAGTTGGAACCGAATTATGGAAACAACTTAATTCACAAGGTATGTATAACGAATCACACCCTGTAGGTAGACCAAAAATATGGATGAAACTTTCAGACAAAACAAAAGCTTACAATATTGTTGATAAAGCTAAAAACGGTTTTTACAATGAAGAACTTTGTAAAAGGATTCTTGATATTGAAAACAAAGGAAGAAGACCAGACCTAGTTGACTTAGACATATGGTCAATACTAACAACGTCTGGAACATACTATGACGACAAGGAAGGAGAATAACAGTGATTGTTAAAACATTAGAGTATGTAATAAACAATAGTCATTATCAGGGTGATGTTGAATATAAAAGCAAATTTCAGATGGAAAAAGAACATAGTTTAGCATCAGACATTATATTGAAATGTTTTTTAAATGACGATAAAGTTGAACAAGAAGCTAGGAAGGTAGGACTGGAAAAAGCAAGAGACTCCGTCATACTCGCCATTAGAGATAACATAGAAATAATTTAAGGATACTTTATAATGAACAGAGAGAAATTAAAATTGCAAAGAATACCTACTATGGTTGAAAGTAATTCAGACGTTCAAACCTGTGTATTGGAAACTTTGAGGGACGCAGTAGTAACTATTGTTACTACTAATGGTGAAATTAGTGGAGTAATACAAACTAGCGATGCTTTCACAATACTTGTAGAGGTATCATCTGGTTCTAATAGGTTAGTATACAAAAGCCAAATTGTGTATATTTTATTTGAATCTGACGTGAAAAATGTTACTGAACGAATAAAAATGAAAAAAATAAACAGAAAGAGTAAAGGTTGAAATATGTCAGATACCGAAAACGAAACACGGGTACCAAGTTGTGCCCGTTATTTTGATCCTAAAAATTACCCCGTTGTAGGTATTGATACTAAGGTCTCTAGACTTGAATCTATAGAAGTATACGAAATTATGAATATATTACCTGTAACTATAGAAGAGGCAGAACAGATAGCTACTAAAATATACAAAGTTAAATACCTAGCTTATAATAACTACTACGAAGAAGATTGTCAAGAAATTTTAAACTGTGGTTCTGAAGAATTAATGAGACATGATGTTATGTATAGAACAGACCAACATGGGAAATACATAGAAAAGATAAAAATACCACAAAATGACCTTAAACACAAAATATATAACATACGCAAGTTGGCCGAAGAAGGATATTATGGTCCAAAAACATCAGAAAAGATATTGTGCATGGAAAGCGAAGAAATATATACCATGAAGATGTATGAAGAACTTAATACACGCGGTAAACGTAGGCTTAAGAAAAAGAAACGAAAGAAAAAGAAATGAAAGAAAGAATACTTTCAATCGCAGAAATGATTGACGCATATAGAATAGCACCAAGAGCCATACTAATAGTGTATGGCTTTTTGGTTTGGGAAATTTATATTTGGTTTAAATCTCTTGAAACCATAGCAAAAATACAGTGTCAAGAAGATATATTTTTTAAACTAATACAGAATGGTATTGATGTTAACAAAGCATCTGAAATAGCTTGTGTGGTTATAGAAGTTGTTGGTGGACCTACAGCACAACAGACAACGTTCGTTACGGCCATTGTGGGACTCTCTACCGCTATTATAGGATTGTATCTTAATAGCGGTAGGAGGTGGGAAAAAAAGGGCTGAGAACCTTTTACAGCGCCCAGCCCTCACACACACACACACACATAGTTAGGGCGCTGCCCAACTGTATTTATTGGAAGGTTACTTTAATCAGTAATTTTTCCGGTGAATAAATCTTCCTAAATTCCCAACTCTCAAACTACCATCAGATGTTCTTCTTATATTAGGAGGATCGTTAACCCCACATCCTACTAAAATTTCAGTGACCGAACAAACAGTTGGAAACTCAAAAAGATTCCATTCAAATTCAATATCAAGGTTTCCATCAAAATAGTCTGAAAAAGCTATTGCGGTGAAAAACCCGGAATCTCCTATTGAACTGTTGTAAACTGCACCAATGTCAGACGCTTCTATAATCGATGGATTACTTTGTGAAGACGTAAATTCTTTAACTTGCAAATTTGTAATATTTAAATTTGAAAATTTGTATCTGAAAGTGTTAGAACCATCGAAAGATATAATGTAATATCTTACTGCGTTGGCAGTAGGTAATGGTGCAGGTGTAAACGTAAGAATACTATCGCTTCCTTGATCAAAGTTGTTATAGTTGTTTATAGATAAAATGTTTCCGTTTCTTATAACATTTATTGTTATTCTAACAAAATCGGCATTATAATTAACTGCGTCCGGTGTTTGTTGAATAAACATAGACGGTGTCAAAATATCTGTACCAAATTCAGCAGTAAAGACCTGTCTTCTAAATGGTGAATCATAAGCAACACCTCCCTCTGGAGTAACATCAGTATCATCTATTATTTGCTGATCATAAACTTTAGTAAAACCAGAAATGTCTTCAATACCCAAATATGTTTGTGCAGATACAACAATAATGTCTCCATTTTCTGCCATAAGCCCACTAAAGTCAACAGTTTCACTGGCGGTAGTCAATAAAATGTTATCATCACCAGAACGGTTGTAAAATCTGTTACCGGTATAACCAAAAAATATAGAACAAGGATCATCACTAGGAACAGATAAACTTGGAGTTGGTGTTGGGGTTACACTGCTTGTAGGTGTGGGGGTGGGAGTAATAGACGCAGACAAAGAAATTGTTGGCGTAACACTTGGAGTTGGTGTAGGTGTAGGCGTCGGCAAGTTTGGAGCAAAATCATTGCTGTAAATTTCAAAGTAATTTAATCTAAAATCAACAAGAGTGTCATAAAACATATAAGGTAAACCAGACTCATAGGTTCTAGTTTGAACGTCTAGTATTAAACTATCACCCTCAGAAATATTTAATGTGTATAGGAAATTCTCTCCGTAGATCTGGTTAAGCAAAATTTCGTTTGTTGGAACCCAAGGTCCAGAAACACTATCAACCTCAATCCCATTAGAATCCAATTGTATAAACTTTGCTCTAAAGTCGCTAAGTCTGGGAGTGGCATTGGCTATTAAAAGTCTTGTATTAAAACCAGTTATGGTGCAATCTTGGTCAAAAGTGTATCTCCATTTCCTCATAGAAGTTTCTACCGTACTAGGGTTAGCAACTTGTATAACACTATAAGAGTCATCTCCAAGAATAGGATCAAATATAGTTAACAGCCTATCCGGGTTATTAATAGGGTCAATATCACTTAGTAGGAAAAAAGTATAAGGCGTCCCCGGAGGTGGCGAAGGGGTAGGAGTAGGAGATGGTGTAACACTCGGACTACTACTGGGTGTAGGTGTTGGTGTAGGTGTAGGTGGTATTTGAGATGTTGAAGGTGTTGGTGTTGGACTAACAGGAATCGCCGACGCTACTGGGTCGGCAAATATTCTTTTGGTGTTAGTCCTTTTTACCGGATTAGTTCTATTTGGCATTTTAAGCCCTCAAATACTTAATAGTAGAAGATATGAAAGCTTTGTATTCTTTAAGAATACTTTCATCAACCTCTTCCAAAAATTCTTGGCCATTTTCATTTAATACCATAATAGTGTTTGGAAGATTTTCTACATATTCTTGGTATCTCTTTTTCCTTGAGTCTTTATAGTACCTAAGCTCTTTGTTTTCATCATAATAAATTATAAACATGTGTGTGTGCGTCCTTATTGTTTGTTATTCAAAATCTGAATTGCGTTAGACAATGGTTGTACATTGACGTTGTTTGTATTTAAGTAATCAACTATTGCAGAAAAATCTGTTTCCAACCAGTCTTGACCATCTACCAAAGTAGATACCAAGGTATGAAAATTCAATATAAGCCACTGGTTGTTTGCTACAGCATCATCAATCCAACCTTTTACTTGGGCCTGTGTAGTAAACTTGTCAATGGACTGCCTGTTGATGTTGTAAGGAGATATGTAGGTCTGACCATTTGCCCATCCGTTTATATTAGAAGCGTGAGAAAAGTTTCTTCTAACTTCTTTAATTATATTGTCACTAAATGCACCGTTGGGGTAAGAATAGTGATCCGAACCACGAAAACCTCTTTCTAACAAATAGTTTCTTGTAGATCTTAAGTGATCTTCAAGTTCTGATTGAGTAAGGTTGTTAAGGTTACCAATATGATGACCACCAATGTCCCATCCCACTTTGTCAAGATCGAACAGCTCTTCTTCTGTTAGGTAACCAGAGTTTCCAATTTCTTCAGGATCGATTAAGGCCGTGCCGGCATACATATATTTGTCCATATATTCCTTACCGATAATAACATCATCATATCCATCATCAAAAGTGATTGTAACAATGTGTCCCGTGGTGCTGTCAGGTATAGTTGCTATTGAGTCCAGATGAACCGTTACTCTGTTATTACCATTATCTTGCACCCTTAACAACATTTGTTTTATTGCTGAAAGGTTTGGAGAGCCATCGACAGGAAGATCATCAACATCTACTACAACTTCTATCCATTCATTGTCTGGTGGGTTTACTAGTCTAGTACCCAAATCAATATTCACAGAATCTGCGAAAGTCCATTCAGAAGATGATATTTTCAAAACGACAGCACTTACATCAGCCCAATCATCACATTTAACAAAAAGTCTCAACAAAGATTCACTAATATCCACCGTAGGGCTTAATATTGGCGTAGAAATACCAGCATTACTGTTTCCAGATTGGGTAGTTACAGTTACTGATCCAGTCTGTGTTACGTGATCATTACTTGTTCCACCATCTCCAGCAGCGTACCAATCATCCCAACCGCTTTCTGTAGAATATATGTAGCTGCCCCTCGCCCTAGGAAGAGTTACAGTAGGTCTAGAATTTGTATACTTTTGCAGATCACTAATATCTTGTTCTACAATTGCCCTGTTTATCCACTCTGAGCCAGTGCCTTCGTAAAAAAAGGCATGGCCGTCAGATGGAGTATTAATGTTAACGTCTGAAAGTTCATTTATATTTTCTCCTGTAATGTTTGAAATAAAACCAGAAATGCTATTATCGAACAATGATAAGTCATTTTCAACTACAAAGTCAACATTATTATTCAAATCATCGTATGTTACTGTAATAAGACTTTGGTTTCCATTCAAAACATTCCAAGCGGCATCTTGTATTTCTTCCTCAGTTTGATCTGCGGTTGAACCATCTTCTACGTTAATATGGCTTCTAAGGGAAACAGCATTTATCCCCAAAGATATGTTGCCAGAACTTGTAACAGGCGAACCAGAATCTATTTCTATACCGTCACTACCCGAGATTCCAACAGAAGTTACCGTTCCTGTGTTTGTAGTATATCCTTTACTTTCTATATGATCATCTATTGCTGCAGCAGTCATTAGTTGTGTATCAGAATCTATAAAAGATTCGATACTAGTCAACACAGAACCAGCCTGTATGTCTGAAAAAGACACATCAGTTAAAAATCCAGAAGAGCTATTGTCAAATAAAGATAGATCGTCGTTTACAATAAAGTCAACGTTTTCGTTAGCATCATCATAAGTTACCGTTATAAGAGTTTGTGTTCCGGTCAAAACATCCCAAGCAAAATCCTGTACCTCTTCTTTTGTCAAAGAGCCCCCGGAAGTTGCAGCGTCAAATGTTATAGTATCTGAAGAAGCATTAGTGCTTATAGTCATGTTGGTACCAGCAACTAATGTCAATGTGTCGGAAGTTGTATCTGCAACAACATCACTCTGTCCAGATACTGATATTGTACCAAAAGCTTGTCCACCACCACCAGATGAACTGATTGTAATAGAATCTGTACTCGAATCTGTAGTTAATGTTATATTGCTTCCAGCCACAAGAGTTAAAGTATCATTAGAACTGTCTGCTACGACGTTGTCCTGCCCGGATATAGATATGGTATTAAAGATGTTTGGGGTGTTTGTGAAATTGTTGTAGTCTAAGAAATATGCTGGTATGTTTCCATCTAACGTTTCAGAATCTATACCAAGAGCGTCTACAAAAGCTTTGTCCACTCTAATGTCAATGTCAGAATTTGTCCTTGCAGTTGTGTAATATAGGTTAGAAGCTTCTGTAACGTCGTCAGTGTCTAAAGTTACAGATCCGGTTTTACCCGATACAGAATCTACGGCGTTAACCTCGGCACCAGCAGAAATACCATCAAGTTTAGTCTTGTCTGAAGAAGACAATAAACCTGAGTCTGTAGTTGTTGCAGAAGCAATAATAGTGTTACTACCACCAGTGTTGGTTATCTCTATAGTGTCAGGAAGAACGGTCTGACCCAAATCTACAACAGTCAAATATGATTGTAGATCACTTATTTGTGATTCTGTAATTTCTATTGAAGAATAGACCGAGTTGGATTTGTATCCTGTCCAGTTGTCTGATCCATGATAAACAAGTTCTATTGACTCTTTCGGGTTAAGAGTAACGTTATTTGCCGTACTATTAGCTTCCGATAAAGTAACACCAGAAGCGCCTGAAAGCGTCAACACGCCAGTTGAAGATGTATTTCTTATGATGATACTATTAGACGTATCAAACTCGTTGTCTGTGCCCTGAGCAACTGCAACTTGAGTTGGAATAGTAACAGTGTAATTGTTATCGGTTCTAAGTTCTAGAACTTTGGAAACATCCTGTATTCTAACAGTATATGCTCCGGTAATTTCTCCTATCAATCTTTCGTCTGTGTAAATCACTGCACTATCAAAATCTATTTGTACTGTAGGTTGTCTCGGAAAAGAGTTTGAGTATATTACGTTATCTCCGTCACCAACAAGATAAATATCATTCTCAATAGCACCGTAGGAGTGAACGCCGTCAATTATAGTATTGGTAACATTGTTAGTCAAAATATTATTGGTGTTATTAAAAAATGATCCACTGATTCTCATATTTTTGGAATCAGTTGTAGCATAAAAACCTCTAAAGTTCCCATAACTGATCAAATCCCAAGAAACATCTTCACAACCAAATTGAGCAAATCCTCCGTTAAAACCGTTTCCGTATGTTACGGCAGAAACACTACCATATCTTGTATTTGTTAAAATAATACCATGAAAACCATTTTCGTATGAAATGGTGTTTTGGATTTTAAAATTTGTTGAAGCATCTAGGTGAATACCAGATGCATCACCGAGATACGCAACTTCGGAGTTAAAAGGTCCATTGTCGTGTGCTAATAGATTGTTAACAAATATATTATCACAAAACCCTAGATATATTCCTTCAATACCACCTTTAATTATCTGTAGATTTTCTAAAAGTATATTTGTGACACGTTGCATTTCTATGCATACGGAACCATCATTGGGATCGTTGAATCCAATGTCGTTACCGTCAATAGTCATGTTAGATATTTTTATATTGGAATTACCGTTATTAAAGTCAGTGTTTCTGAACATTTTTATAGAAACGTCTGCATCATTTGTAGCTCTAACAATAGAGGTGAACATATTACCACCGAATATTACTACATTGTCAGGCAACGTTACAGAATTTTTTATTGTAACAGTAGTGTTAGCGGGTATAAAAGCAATAAGTTGGTTGTTGGCAGCATAATTTACCCATTGCTGTACAGCAGCAGTATCATCCGATACCCCAAGATTATCCTTAAAATCTTTAATGTTAGTAAAAGTACCACTTCTTGGAACCCAATCGGAACCGTCCCATGCGATAATATCATCAATATCTGGAGAATCTACGGTGATTCCGTCTGTATTAACACCAGAAAGTATTTCGTCTCTCAACTGACTGAAAGTTATACTATGTGAGTCTTCGGGTGAAAGTCTTTCAACCTCAAAAACCTCAGCGCCTGTCAATGGAAGATCTATCGATGGTAAATCTTGTATTCTTTTAAATGTTGACATTTTATCTAATATTTCCTATGTTTTATATATTTATTAAATTTACATGTTTGTTAGCTTGAAGTTGTAACAGTAAATTTGTTTTTACTTACTTCAGCATTTGTAAATGGTGCTGACCAAGAAGTAAACAATACTCTATAGTTATAGGTACCAGAACTTGGATTATCTACAAAAGGCTTAATAACATCAGTACTGTTTCTTACTGTACATATTCCCGGACTTAATGATGGATCACTTTCAGGAATCCATACAACACTACCACCCCCGCTTACCGTAGCCGTGGCAACAGTAGACCAAGAACCTGATGGTGCTATTCTTCTTTGTAATGATATTGTTCCGTTAATATTTCCGGGACCCGAACATGATGATTGAGGAGTTTGTATATTTTGATCCAAAGCTTCAAATTCGAAGTTACATTGTAACGATATACCACCAGAGCCAACTTCAATGTTAGAAGATGTTGCAGTCAAAGAGTTTGTTGTAGAACCACCGGTGGCAGTGTTTGTGGCAGAAAAAGAATCTACAGTAGTACCACCAGTGGGAATACCGAACGTTTCTGTATCTATAGAAGCAGTTCCATCTCTCTTAACCCAAAATATGCCATTTGCATCATTAAGTGTATTACCATTACCCGCCCATATCAAATAATCAGGATGGTTGGCTAATATTCTAACATTAGTTAAAGTAGTATTTCCTACAATTACGCTACCTCTTGCTGTAATCTCGTTAAATTCAGCAGAACCCGTGTTTCTTTCTATCTTCCATCCTGTAGAACCTGCTACATAATTATCTGATTGAATGGTGTTACTAAACTTAGCACTTGTTATTGCAGCATTTTGGATATTAGCAGTTGCTATAGAAGCTTCTTGCATAGCGGCATTGTTAATAACTGCCGTACCTATGTTCGCTGAAGTTGTTATAATTTCATTAGCCCCTATCAAAGGAGAGGTAATACTTCCATCTTGAATTTCTGTTTCTGTTATTGTATTCGCTAATATGTTTCTTGGTGTAACAGAAGAAGAAGTTACCCAAACAGAAGTGTTTCCGGATGTATCAACAGCACGTATTCTATATTGATAAGTAACACCAACAACTACTTGATTATCAAAGAAGAAACTACTTGTTCCAGCTTGTGTATAGAACACGTTGTATGAACCTATTCCTACTCTTCTTTTTATCTCAAATTCTTTTAAATCAGAATCGCTGGGCCTGTTCCATGTAAGATAAACAGATTCGTATCCTGCTATTGCATTAAATGCAGTAACTGCCGAAGGTGCTCCGGTGTCTTGTGTTGTTGTATGACGTACTATGTTTGTCCATTCCCCGATAACAGAACCAATTCTAGCTCTAACCCTAACAGTATATTGTGTTGAAGGAAGGGCTTCCATAGAATATTGAACAATGTTACCAGTATCTGGTTGACTCACCGTAGGCAAAGAAACGTTATTAGTAGATGTTTCTACAATCCATAGATCGTATTGATTTGCTCCGGTAACTTTATTCCATTGTATGTTAAGACGTACCCTTTCCTGACCATTAGGAAGCTGCTCTAACGAAGAACTGACTACTAGACCAAGAACATTATCTGGATCAGGTTCAGGATCGGGTACAGACAGTTCAGGAAGGGTTGTTACTTGTCCAGTAACATAGTTCAATCCGAATTTAGAATAAGAATCGTAAGCCGCAATTGCGTAGGTGTAAGTAGTATCAGCTACACCCTCAATTTTGTGAATTGTTCCTCTATCATCTTTTTGAAGGTTGTTTATTTTAGGAACAATAGGATCAGTTCCCACTATATGGTGAATGAAAACACCCTCTGCATTTTCTTCTTCAAGGTAGGCATCGTGAGTTATTTTGTAATCTTCAAAAATGGGTACTGCTGTTACATTTGTCAATGCAGATGGTGGATCATTTGTAAATCCAGTTATTCCTGTACTTGTACTCAATTGGAAAGAGTTGTCCCTAGCAAAAACTGCAAATCTTGGGGTTCTTGGTTTACCATCGAAAGGTACGTTGTTCTGTTCAAAATAAAAACGTGCAATATCACCATCGTTAAAAGATACAAAGTTATCTTCTACTGTTAAAGTAGCTATAGTATCATCTGTGGTAATATCTATTACATTTACAATGTAATCACGTAGCTGATCAGATTCTGTTCCGGCGACTGGGTCCCACGTTAAGTTTAAAACAGTGCCTTGCCATTTGTCATCATCCATAGTAGAACCAGATGGATGGTCTACTCTAAAGTTTTGTGGTGCCAACAAACTAGAGTCTCCGGGCACTCCTACAATGAAAGAGGCTATTATAAACCCATCCAGAGGTGCAGATTGTGTACCAAAGACATTGTATGCGTATATAGAATAATCATACACACCTTCATCAACATCGTTTATGACAAATCTAGACTGAGAAAGGTTGTTAGACCAAAAATATTGATCACCGTTTCTTCTGTATTTTATTCTGTAATAGGCAAGACTTGGGTTTGTAACATCAGACCAGTCAATGGTTAAACGTAATTTGGTTTCACCATTAGCACCGGTATAAGATTCAAGAACAGAATTATCTCCGGTCGGAGCTTCAATATCATTTGAACCGAATGTTTGGAACGGAGAATCGTTGTCCAACTCAACTCCAGTTTCTACAGAAATGAACTTGTTTTCATTGTAATTTGCAGCAACAATCTCATATTCTCCAACACCATCTTCTTTGATAGAAATAATTTGGAAAGGTCTAGGAACAACTAGACCTGTTATAACGTATGGTGTGTTTACCAAAGTACTTAAGTCAACACCATTTTCAAGTGTCAATTGATTATCGGTAACACTTATAACGTTTCTTGTAACCTCGGTTCCGTCTGGGAGAATATACCTTACCACGTTGGAAGTAGAAAGGTCTTCAGAAGGATCAACGTTTACTACAAGAACGTTACCACTGGATTCTGCTGTAATAACTCCACCAACTATGGTATTAGCGAAAAAGTTGTCTGCAATCTCTATAACGTCACCAACTTCCAAGAATGCATTAGAGAAAGAAACTTTAAAGGTTGCAATTTCTGAGTTTTCCAAACCACTCAGTAGAATCCATCTTGCCAATCTTCTAGCTTGAGATTCTGTCGTAACTCCCACGGCGTTTACGCTTTTTTTGTTATATCCAAAAGCGTTAATTCTTGCTGAAGTTGTTTCTTCTATGATGGTTCTTGGTAAAAATTGCTCCTTACTATCATTAAAGGTAACTTCAACGGCAGTGGCCCTAGAAGACATTTCTGTTCCAGAGTATTCAAACTTACCGTCTATGACATTAGAATGAGTTAAAATAGCTTCTACTTCTTTTGGTCTATCTTGTACTATTTTTATCATGCCGTTAGAGTTTATTACCTGCGATCTAAAAGTAGAAGCAAGAGTCTGAATCATTTTAAAATTTTCTTCTTGAGTCATCAAAGAGGCATTAAATCTAAATCTGTTTTCAAATCCACCATCACCGTCAGGTACAATTTCAGTGTTATATTGCGATGCATCATAAAAACTGTAAATGTCAATGTCAGATATTTTTACAAACTCTCCCATTCCGTATCTTTCGTTAGTCAGAATGTCAAATAAAATCCAAGCAGGATCGTCACACCACTCTCTAGCAGCTTTAAACTGCCCGTCCCATGTCCCACTATAAGATGCGTTAGAAATAACGTTACCTTGTTCGTCAAGAACGGTAGGTGTATAGTTGCTAGGGACTAACACTTTAATACCTTTAACTATGTAACTTCTACGTGGAACTTGACCGCCCGTAGATTCTGAATCTAGTAATAGACCAACATGCGCTGCGTCATCATAAGTCATCTTAATATCTTGTAATTCTACTACAGATGAAAATATAATATCATTAGATAAAAAATCACTATTAGAAATATCATCAAGACGCAAAACCCTAAGTTCCCATGCAACACCGGGTTGTGGGGATTCTATCCTGTAACCTTCTTGGTATGGCGTACGTGTTACCCCTGTTATAGTTTTAGAAAAAACATCTTGGAAAGTTCCACCTACAACACGAGTCTGTATCTTAATAGGAATTTGTGCAGCAGATGTATCACCGGTCTCTTGGTCAACCTCAATAAGCTGTGGTATCGTGACAATAACTCTAGCTGCGTCAGCGGAAGAACTTATAGAACGGGTTACGCCTCCCGGAGGATTTGGTAATTCTTGATTTACTGCAAAACCGCTTTCTACGTCTGGGAATCCCGGAATGTAATTCTGTCCCGGTTCACCTAATCTTTCTTCGAATGTTATTGCAGAAAAGTTGTAGTCTCCTGACTGGCTCTGTACAGGTGTATTATCAAAATAAACACCTTTCAAACCACCCTGAACACCAACGATGGGGCCTTCTGATATAGCTTCTACAACGGCAACTGTAGCGTTGCTCCTAAGACTATTTGGAGCCTGACGAGGTGGACCAGAACGGCCACCTTTTCCTCCACCACCTGAACCTTCAATTGTATAGTTTTTTATTCTATTATGTTTACTCATTTTAATGAATCCTTAATATTGTTCATATATCGGGTTAGGACTGATAGGAGGAGCACTACCACCACCGGGACCACCGGGATCTGGGGGAGAATCGTATGTAGATAATTGCTCTATAGTTACCCCAGTACTTAAGACTACAGAACCAGTTCGACAGAAACCGTAACACAGAGGAACTGGATGACCCTGTTCTGTAGTATTAACGGCTCTACTAAACAAAAAACTAGGTGTTGAATCTGCTTGTTCTCTTATCTGCGGAGAGGAAGGAGGAAATAATCCACCTATCGTAAGACTTATTCCTGCTCCTATTAATGCACCACCAACAGCAGAACCAACTGCACCAGTCAAAGCTGCAGAACCGAACAAAAATGCTGCACCGCCTCCGGTAAAGACCGTCAAGGCAATTCCACCTGCAATTAGAGCTATGCCTCCTATAATCTGTCCAACCCTACCAGATCCTTCTACAGAAGGTATAAGGTGAACTTCATTAGAAGAACCCATATTCCAATCTAATGTTTGTTCCGTAAGAAAATGGTCACCGTCTTTTTGTTTTATCTTAACAAGCCATTCATTTTCTCTTATATGTCTTTTAATCTTATGACCATAATTGGAAATAAGACCAGAAACCAAAGTTCTAATATCGTTACCAGAAATTACAACTGTATCGTTTCCTCCGCACATTTGCTTTAGTTTGCCATAGAGATGTATTGTTCTTCTTTTATGTTGCATGGTTTTTAACTTCCTTGTGTCTTAAAAATTTTGTCATCGAGTTTCTCCATCTTGAAAAACTATATTCTTGGGATAGTCTTTTATCCATATGCTGTAATATCTTGTTGTCTCCGATATATACAGCACCATGGTTGTTTTCTGTCGAAGAAATGCTTATCAGTATCATGTCACCATACCTAAGTTCATCTTCGGAAACCTCAAAAAACCCTGCCGACTGGTAATATTTATCATATAAGTTAACTCCACCATCGTTCCACCACATGTATTCTCTTGGAACACTCATAAGTTCTATACCAAATTTCTGCCAATAGAAGGATTGTATTATGGTGTAACAATCATAAACTCCATGAATATAAGGTCTACCAATAAGTGGATGATCATTGTCAGGAAAAACAACAATATCGCTACAATTCTCACCATCACTACTTAATATACCAAATGGTATTTGTAATGAGTCTTGAGTTTGCATGTCTTTTAAACTTGGTGTTCTTGGGTCAACATTACTTCTGTATTTCAAAGAAAGTTGATTGGAAGTATGTGAATGTATCAAAATATCCGGAATATTTTGGTTAAATTTGATGGGGTCAATACGAAAATGTTCTACTGGATTTTCATGAATGTTTTCATAATATATTATATTTTGGTTCTTTATACCAAGAACAGCTTCTTCAGGATATTTCTTTAAGACGTAAGCACAAATATCTTCTTTTAATACATCTAAATTGTATTTCATCGTACCTTATGTTTATGTGTGTGTTGTAATAATATTTATGTAAATATTGATTTTTTAGTTAAAAGTTACGTAATCTAGACACACCCGGAGCATAAAGAGACCTTTCACCAAGATCTTCTCTAAGAATTTGTCTTCTGGGCAGACGCAAACCCGGTCTGTCCATTTTAGATGACAAAAGAAAAGTTATTATACTTTCGTTCATAAGTTGTTTCTGTATTATAACGTAACTTCTAGTAGGAAAGTGTTGGTTAGGATCAGCATCTACTTCTCCATCTAGAAAATTCTTATAAGTTCTCCATATAGTTACATTAGCACCCACCAAATCGTCATATTGTGCTACCTGTTGCATTAAAGTTTTATTCACATTGGATACCGTAAGATTTATTCTAGAAGGGGCACTGTTTTTTTCTTCTACAAACCCTTCTGCCAACACCGGGAATGGTTGATAAATTTTACCTCTCCAAGATGTTGGTTGTCTTATCGTAGAGGACAGATGAAATACTTGACTAGTGCCCAATGGGGTTAGATCAATTTCATAACCTTCAAAAATTTCACCAACATAAGTTTGTTTGGACTGTTCTTTTATATCAGACATTATGCATATACCTCTCTAATTCTAAAAGAAACAGTGTATCTGTTTCCAACATTGGATTCGTTTGGGGCAGAATCTATCACAAACGATCTGGCTGTAGATTCATTAGGCGGAGTCCATGTAAAAGCCTGTACATATCCTACAGTCTCTATGAAAGATATAACTGTGTTTCTATCTACAAGACTTATATTGTCATAAACTATAGACCATTCATCGGTCATATCATTAATACCCCAAACCGCTCTCTGTTCTGCCCCGTCTCTAAATCTGACAGTGATAGTGTTTTGGTTTATTGTTCTACTTGAGTTTTGTGATATTTTTTCTGGTAATGGTAGTGCGCTCATTTATTAAAATCCTCTATTTAAAGAATTACCTGATCTTGTTTCGTTGTATAGTGTTCTTTTTACCGTATTAGTAACTAAGCGATCAATCGCCTTGGCTGTTTCTTCACCTATAGCTTCCGGTTGATCGGAAGAAGCATTAACTGTAACATTAATGTTTGTCTGAGCCACTATAGAACCAGAACCACCACCAACACTTTTCACACCTAAGTCCCCGTTTGGTGTCCTTGTGAGAGGAAGAATTGCTTCGGGTCCTGCTTCGCCCATGACACCAATCTTATTGTTAGACATTCCAAAGGCCGTGGTAGCGTTTACCACACCACCCTTGGCAAAGAATTGAGTACCGTCATTCCACGCACCACCCTTGGCTTGTCCACCACCAAAAAGGTTAGCGAAAAAAGATGCTATAGCGTTTCCAGCACCCTGTGATCCTGAAGATTGTGGATTCAATAGACTTTGTACAACAGAATCTATTCCTGATCGAAGAAGAATTTCAACAACATTAGCTGCAAACTGTTTAAAGTTAAGTTCTCCTGTACGAAGACCTTCTGCTATTTGATCACCAAGTTCTTGGCCCAATCCAGTAATAAGATTTTCTCTAATATCCCTTAACGCTTCAGCCCTTCTTAGAGTCTCTCTGTTGGTGTTTTCTTGCTCTCTCCTGACGTTTACCATTTCTTCGGCTTCTTGTTTTGTAAGTTCTATACCAATAGATTTACTTTCGTTTATTAATCGTTGAATTTCTCTCTCATTTTCTAAGAAAGAATTTAATTCTTCTTGAGAACGTATTCTACCAGAAGATATTTGTTCGAAGGCCGTTTTCTGTAAATCAATCTCTGTGTTTATTCGTGCGAAAAACTCTTCCTGTCTACTCAGTTCTTCTACATACTTCTTTATATTTTCATATGCTTGATCGTTAAGTTCTACAGATCTTTCTAGAGCCTTGTTGTTAGAAATTGTTCTCGCTTCTTGCTCTATCCTAGTATCTGTAATGTTTTGACTAACAGTAAGAAATTCTATTTCGTTGGCTGTCTTTTGGTCTGAAATTGTTAAAAGCTCTTGTTCTATAGCAGCCTGTCTCTCACTAAGTTGGGAAATTTCTTTTCTTCCCTCAATTTGGGCATTTATATTAGATATACCCATATTTCCCGGAATTTCTGCTATCTCGCTTCTTCTGGCCTCCTGCTCTTCCAACTCGTTTAATAGTGCCCTCTCTCTGTCTAATATCACAATTCTTTCAGCAGCAAGTTGTAACTGTTTTTCAGATACTTGTTCACCTCTAGACTGTGCCTCTACAAGATCGTTATACGCTCTTGTTGCACTATCTATTTCTCTTTCTACAAGTTCTATACCAGAAACAGAAGAAATTCTTTCTATGGCGGAAACAATCTTTTCAAATGTTGCAACTAGAGCTGGACCAAACGACAAAGCAAGTTGTCTACGAACAGCGGCCCAGCCTGCTGTAATCTCGTTTGTGAGTTGATCTAAACGCCTTGCCCTTTCAACATCATCTTCTCCAACTATAAATCCGCCTGCTCTAGCTTGTTTTAACTGTTCATTAACTTCAGCCAAAGAACCACCAAGTTTTAGTGCATTAATTTCAGACTCACCTATCAATTGTGTTATAGCTCTTGAACGTATAGACGTATCTTCAACATCGTTAATTGCGTTTACAATTTCTTGAAATGCCTGTGCTGGATCGAGTTGAGACAATCTTTCAACACTAATACCAAGCTTTTCAAATATTTCTGATCCTTCTCCTATCTGTTCTTGCTGTTTTATTATAACTGCTGTAAGATTTTCAAATTCAAAACCAACTAATTTTGAACGTGCTTCTAAATCTGCCAGTTTATCTACGGCAGCACCAGTAAAGTCAGAAAGATCGTTGATCTGCTGGATATTAGAAAACTCTTTCCTCACAGAATTTGCTGCGGCAACTGCCGCAGTACCAACAGCAGCCAATCC
>Ga0210036_1001010_pt1 | contig 32215 bp, 32 predicted proteins | sample CryGeymeta201515_FD_185469 | JGI IMG/M metagenome (GOLD analysis project Ga0210036, IMG submission 185469) | Groundwater microbial communities from Crystal Geyser aquifers in Utah, USA - Crystal Geyser metaG 2015-15 (SPAdes) (version 2) | ecosystem: Environmental > Aquatic > Deep subsurface >...
CCTCGTGGCTAATCAAGGGCTGGCCGCGCCAATTCATGCTGATGTAAGAAAATAGCCGATGCTCAATCTTGTTCCACTTGCTCGTGCCTGGCGGCAGGTGAGAGACATGGATTCACAGCCCCCGCCCATAAACATTATTCCTCTTTAAACTTGATATCAGCAGGCACCTTAAAAGCATCTCCGGCAATACTCGGATGCTCATCAACCTTCACTGCTTCAGTGATGGATTTCTGTTTTCCATCCGGCGTGGATGATTCAAAGTAAAGCATCACGCCCTTCCACATGCACATAGTCATGACTCCCTGCTTCCATACATTACATGTTTTTCCGGCAACAACACGCGTTCCGGAAGATTCAAAACCTCGCGCTTTCATATTATTCGCCATCCATGCCGAATAGTCCAAACCTGAATCCGAGCGCCATGCTGGTTGATCCATCTTTGATTTTAGCCCGTCTTTATCTCTTGTGGCAAAGGCATAATCAAAATCAGCGTCACTCAGATTGATGCTCTTTGTGTCCGCCCCGTCCTGTTGCTCGATGTCCGACTGATGCAGGCCCCAATCGGTAAAAAGAATTGTTTGACGCCCATGCGCAAAATCACCTTTAATTTCCAATTCAATTCGAGCTGATTCAACATCATACCGTTTGACTGTTGGTGACGATACCTTAGCTTTTTGATCTTTCTGCATAGTTCTTCCTCCTTCTCCTTTTTTTTCTGCGCCCTGCGCTATGTTCAGGCAAAGTAATATCAGAAATATTGCCATAATACAATAAGTGCTTTTTGCATTCATATCATTTCTCCTTTTAATTGCCAACTATCCATTTAATTTTATATCTATTACTCCGTAAGGTAATTAGGGCGTTTCGTAACCAGAGTATTCTTGGAGATACTTATGGTTACTGGGGTTCATACAGTTTTTAGTTGTGCGACCAACTTTTTGAATGGTCGCAAGTGTATTTTTTGCGGTTCTTTTAAGACGACAAAGACTGCTCGAAGCTACGTGAAATGCATGCGCTGTGGCAAGCAAAAAAGTTTGAACAAGCTGCGCCGTGAGATTGCCATCTTGCAGGGTTTTTACCAACAGCAACCGGCCTATCGTTTGGCGAGTGATCTGGGGTTGGATGCCAAGACTGTGACGCGAGTCTATCAGCGGTTGCGCATCGCCCTGTTTCATATCACTGAACTGGAAGGTGCCAAGTTGTCCGGTGAGATCGAACTGGACGAGTCCTACTTCGGCGGAGCCCGCAAGGGACCCCGTGGTCGTGGTGCGAGAGGCAAAAGCATCGTATTCGGCCTGCTGGAGCGGGATGGCAGGGTCTACACCAAAGTGGTGGAGTCGGTCTCGGCAGAGACGCTCTTGACCCATATCCAGGCGCATACCCGCAAGGGATCGGTTTATTACACCGATGCGTTTCGCGGGTATCAATCGCTGCAACGATTTGGAAAACATATGGTAGTTAATCATTCCAAAGGCTTTGTGAGTAAAAAGACCAAAAACCATATCAACGGGATTGAAGGATTTTGGAGTTATGCTAAACACATTCTGTACAACTATCGGGGCGTATCGAGGTATCACTTTCCCATGTATCTGAAAGAAATTGAATACCGTTACAATCATCGTCAGGAAAATATTTTTAAACTCTTCCTGGCTATCTACTTTGGTTACGTTTCGCCCTAATTACCCTCCGTAATCTTCCTCTAATCATCGCCGTTTAACATTTTGGACAGTTTATACAATTCTTTATCCTTTCCGGCACGTGCGATGAGCCGCCAGGCCAAAAGCCAGCAACAGAGTCAGTCGTCACGATAGTATTCCTCGCGACTGATCTGCTTGCCCGCCGACTTGGCCTCACCCCAGAACGAGTTGGTGCGGGAGATTTCGTACTCCGGCTTGCCGTAGTAGCGCGCGAACACCCTTCCCGACTTATGCTCGTAGCGGAACTTGGTGTCTTGATACGGGTCGTCGAGGTAAACGTCGCCAGCAGCAAACAGCGCCTGCATCACCATGGCTCAGCCTCCTGCCGTCAATCGGACGAAGTCGTAGTAGATACCGCTATCAGCGTATGATTGATTACTTGTCACGCATCTTCATCCTTACCGCGCTGATCTTGTCTATGCTTACAATAGAGTCGAAAAACTCCTTCCCCGCGAGCTTGGAGATGTGCACCAGTGAGTTCCCGACCATCGTGACCGTACCCTCTATCTCCTCACCTGATGCAAGCCTTAACGCAACCCGCTTTCCCGTGTTCTCCACCAGAATGTCCATCATGGTTGAGGAAGCATTCTCGGCGTAAGCCGCAGGTGCTTCCGCCAGAAGCGCCAATACTAAAATCAGCACCGACATAAAACCTGTTCTCTTCATTTTTTTACTCTCCTTTTTGTTTATAAAACTATGGTTTCCTCTTCATCAATGAACCACTTCCCAGGCCCCGAACGGGGTTCTCACCAGTCCGCCGTGAATTCTTTTTCCATTATGATTTCCCCTTTGCCCTTCTTGGTTTCCTTGCCCTCTCCGCTCTGATTGGTTGCCTTGTAGACGCCGGGACTGCTCACCACCTTGGCTTGATCCATGACCTGCGTCCAACTCAGTCGCGCTTGATAAGCCGCATTGGGATCCGCAGGTTCAAACTCTACGCGAAATTTATTTTTCCCCTTATGCACAACAGACCCAAGGGAGCTTACAGACACCCACACCGCCGGTGCTATCTCCCTCGCCTCAAACATAACGGGAACCTTCTCCTTGTGGACATCCTGTTCGTTTATCAACACATTATTGAGAAACAGCCGTACTTTGCCCTGCACGGTTTCCACTTTTTCCGCCTTGGACGGATCGCCGACAAAAGGGGTGAAGTTGAACTCCACATTGATGACTCTCGCCGATGTCTGCGTTTCACCCGTATTCTGCGCATTAACTTTCTGCATAGTTTTTTCGCCTTTTTTTTCTGCACTCTGCGCCATGTTCAGGCAAAGGAATGTCAGAAATATTGCCGTAATACCTTTAGTGATTTTTGCATTCATACCGTTTCTCCTTTCAAACTGCGCTGAGACGGTTCCTGGGCCGTCGTGTCAGTCACAGTAATACTCCTCCTTTGTGATCACCTTTCCGCCCGACAGCGCTTCGCCCCAGTATGAGTTGGTGAACTCGATCTCGTGCTCCGTCTTGCTGCCGTAAGGGCGCGCAAACACCTTGTCCGTCTCGTGCTCATAACGGAACTTGCGGTCCTGGTAGGGATCGTCGATGTAGACATCGCCCGTGGCAAACAGTTCCTGCATCACCATGGCTCAACCTCCTTCAATCCACGAAAAGAAATAAAGGGGACAGATTTATTTTATCCAGTCGCACAGCGGCATTTGGGATATGTCTTGAGCAGATCAGCGCACCCATTGACATCGGGCTTGAGCAGTTTAATCAGTTCATAGGGCGTTTCTTCATCAAACAGGGTTACATAATCCACTATCTCAAGCGAAGACAAAATCTCCGCCCTATGGCCTTCTGGATTAATAGGCCTTCCGGGTTTTATCTTAGAAACAGATTTATCCGAATTCAAACCAATGGCAAGCACATCTCCGAGCGCCTTTGCATCCCTGAGATACCTTATATGTCCTATGTGCAGTATGTCAAAACAGCCGTTGGTAAAGACAACCTTTTTGCCGGCAGCCTGCGCCGCGTCAACAGCCTTCTTCAATTCATTCCGGTTTAGTATCTTTTTCACCCGAAAATACCTCTATTCAGTCATTGCCCTCTGCATCTCTTTGAGGCATGTGTGTTTCATCTGTAATGCCCGCCGCTTTAAGGCATTGTCTTCCCGCTGATAAACCTCACTATGTCATTATAAAAAGCAAAAGCAGTCAATGTAATTATTATTGCAAGTCCGATTTTCTGAGCTGTCATTATTACTTTCTCGCTCAACGGTTTTCGTCTTACTGCTTCAATGCCGAGAAACAGTATATGCCCTCCGTCAAGAACAGGAATCGGCAAAAGATTAAGCACGCCCAGATTTATACTTATCAAAGCCATAAATACAAAAAAGTTCATGGCGCCAAGAGACGCCTGCTGTCCGGCCATCTGAAATATCATTATAGGCCCGCCCAGTGTGTCAGCCGGAATAATCCTTTGTATAAGTTTAATAACCATAACAACTGTGAGAACGACCATATCCCACGTTCTCTTAACCCCTAATGACGCCGCCTTAAGAGGATTATATTTTTTTATTACATTGTTGCCTGCGGGACCTATGCCTATAAGCCCGATTTGTTTCTCCGTGCCGTCTGGATACTTGAAGGTCTTTTTTCCAGGGGTTACAGTCAATTCCAGAAAATTTTCATCCCGTTTTATTTTAAGTCTGAGAGGTTTTTCAGGGCTTCCATGTATTATCTCTGTCATATCATGCCAAGTTTTAATAGGAGCGCTGTCTATCTCAACAATTCTGTCGCCTTTCTTTATGCCGGCTTTTTCAGCAGCAGTGTTTTTCATCACCTCGCCAACCTCTGGATATAAAAGAGGCATAATGCCGATATCAATAACCTCTGTATTTTCACCAAATATGTTTTTGCCTGTTTTCTTTTCCGGAGTTACGGAAAGCTCAATAAGCCTGCCTTCTCTCTCTATTTTGAAAAGAAGCCTTTCACCGCGGCTTTTATTTACAGAGGCGTCAATGTCATCCCATCCGGATACAGTATTCCCGCTGACAGCCGCAATCCTATCTCCGGTCATAAGTCCAGCCGCGGCCGCAGGAGAATTCTCCATGACTTTTCCTACATAAGGCTTGGGCACAGGGACGCCTGAAAGAAATACGAAAAAAAAGATAGCAGCGGCAAAGAACAGATTAAACACAGGCCCTGCAAAAACTATCAGGAATCTTTTCCACACAGGCTGGTAATTATATGCAAACGGTTTATCATCTTCTTTCATCTCGTCGCCGGACTCTTCTCCCAGCATCTTCACGTAGCCGCCGAGCGGAACTGCAGAAACAAGATATTCCGTGTCTCCGTATTTTCTGCCAATGAGTTTAGGGCCAAAACCAAGCGAGAATTTCAGAACCCTGACCCCAAGCTTCTTTGCAAAAAGGAAATGCCCGAGTTCATGCACAAATATCAAAATGCCCAACAATACTATCGCTGAAAGAACTGTCATCTTTATCTCCTTAAACGGTGAATCGCTTTCAGGTAAATCGGGGAATCGCAAAAAACCTATTCACCCATTCACCTATTCACCAAATGTTATTTTTCTAATTCAACTTTGCAATCATCGCCTTAGCCTTCTCTCTTGCCCACCTGTCAGCCTCTACAACAGCATCAACTTCTAAGGCTGATTTTCTATCATGCAGCTGCATCGTATTATTGATGACAACGGGAATCTCATTAAAACCTATTTCACTTTGCAGGAAGGCATTTACCGCAACTTCATTCGCAGCATTAAGCACAGCAGGCATTGTCCCTCCCTCCTTCATTGCCTCATAAGCATATAGAAGACAGGGAAAGCCTTCTGTATCAGGTTTCTGGAATGTGAGTTTGCCGACAGCGCTCAGGTCAAGAAACGGCATGGGGTCATCAAGCCTTTCAGGATATGAAAGCGCATAAGCAATGGGTCCCTTCATGTCAGGCACGGAAAGCTGCGCTATGCAGCTTCTGTCTTTCAGTTCAATCATTGAGTGAATTATGCTCTGCGGATGTATAAGCACATCTATCATATCAGGGGAGAAACCAAAGAGGCGGTGCGCCTCTATAACCTCAAGCCCTTTATTCATCAGCGTTGCGGAGTCTATCGTGATTTTCTTTCCCATATCCCAGTTAGGATGTTTCAGCGCATCTTTTATTGTAACCTTATTCAATTCGCTTCTGCTCTTGCCAAGAAACGGGCCTCCCGATGCTGTAATCACTATCCTCTTTACAGATTCCCTGCTCCGGCCTTCAATGCACTGGAATATTGCGCTGTGCTCGCTGTCCACAGGGATTATCTTTGCGCCGGACTTTACCGCATCCCGCATAACTATTTCTCCAGCCGCTGCAAGCGATTCCTTATTGGCAAGCCCGATTGTCTTTCCTGCCCTTACAGCAGAAAGAGTCGGAAGAAGACCTGCAAATCCTATTATTGCTGAAAGAACAAAATCAGCCTTATCATAAGATGCAGCCTCTGCAATGCCGCTGTCGCCCGAAAGCACCCTGATTCCAAGTTTCTTGCTGAGCTCCGATGCGGCCGCCTCATCAGCCACCGCCGCAATCTCCGGATTAAAGGCCCTAATTTGTTTTTCAAGCAGTTCTATATTATTTTTAGCGGTCAGCCCGACAATCTTAAACCTGTCACGGCATCTTGAGAGGACTTCAAGAGCGCTTCTACCAATGGAGCCTGTTGAGCCAAGAATCGTTACATGCTTCATTTTATTAATCCAAATATCACAGATATCCAATACAGCACAGGCCCTGCAAAGAGCATACTGTCAATCTTATCCAGTATGCCGCCGTGCCCCGGCACTATGCCGCTTGAGTCTTTCACGCCTGCGTCGCGTTTGAACATTGATTCCACAAGGTCGCCTATGATAGTCACAATTCCTATTAGCATCCCAAGAACAGCCGCTTGCGTCAAAGACAATGGAATAGAATTTACAACTGCAATTTTAAGGATAACGGCGCCGGCCGTGCCTCCTGCTATTGAGCCCACACCTCCTGCAATTGTCTTGTTCGGACTGACTTCTTCATATAGTCTTCTTTTGCCAATGCCCTTGCCTATATAATAAGCCAGACTGTCCGACGCCCACACACATCCGTAAAGGAATATTATCCACTCAGCTCCGTTTTCTCTAAGATAAAGCTGATACCCAAGCAGCCAGGGGATATATATTACGGCAGTTACCACAGACGAGGCGTCATGAAGCGCAGAAGAAGGATTGCGCCTTAAAAAAAGCCTCAAGGTAACAATTGCAAGAAATAAGAAAATAAATAAGTCTGCAGAAAAAGTCCCTAAAAAAAACATATGCAAAATTACCGCTGAACCAAAACCTATCCCGGCATATCTTAAGGCGCCTCTGACGTTATACATTGAATAAAATTCATACTGTGCGGCGGCGGCGGCAAGCAAAAGAAGAAAAAGAAAATATTCAGGCGCAAGTATTGTGATATATAAATAAATGAGAGGCAGTAAAATTGCGGCGATAATCAGTCTCTTTAAATGCATATCAGGACTTCACCCTCGCAGGGACAGCGCCGAATCTCCTTTCCCGCGTCTGGTAATCATTAAGCGCAGCCATAAACTCATCCTTTGTAAAATCAGGCCAGAGGGTCTCTGTAAAATAAAATTCAGAATAGGCGCCCTGCCAGAGCAGGAAATTACTCACACGCCTTTCGCCGCTCGTTCTTATTATAAGGTCGGGAGAAGGGATGCCGGCGGTGTCCAGGAAGGATTCAAAAAAATCCTCTGTAATATCATCAGGGTTTACATTTTCAGAAATAATTCTTTTAACTGCCCTTATAATCTCATTTCTTCCGCCGTAGCTCAATGCCGCCACAAGCGTCATCCCTGTGTTGGCTGCCGTTCTCTGCTCTGTTTCAGCAATAAGTTCCTGCACATTTTCCGGCAGCATCCATATCTCTCCTATGGCTTTAAAAACAATCTTCTTCTCCATAAATTCATTGAATTCATTCCTCAGATATATCTCAAGTATCTTCATCAGCGTCGTAACTTCGTCCTTGGGCCTCTGCCAGTTCTCAAGAGAAAAGGTATAAAGGGTCAACACCCTGACGCCTATTTCATTTGCCGCTGTAACAATCTCTTTTGCCCTTTCCGCTCCCCTTCTGTGTCCCTCTATCCTCGGAAAACCGCGCACCTCCGCCCACCTTCCGTTGCCATCCATTATCACTCCGACATGAGCCGGTATTTTATCGTATAGCAGCATTACCTCCCTTTAAGCGAGTAAATATAAAGCACTGTTCCAATAGGGTTTTCCCCTTTCAGAATATTCTTGAATTTTATCCCCAGCGCAGGCCTGTCAAGTATAATGATTCTGTTATCTGCGATTGTATAATCCAGGGCATTCCCCGGCATATCATCAATGATAGTCCTTTCCTCCATGTTAACTCCAGTCCACCATAGGCTTCTAATCTCTGATTTGCTGTATCCTAAGCCCTTCGCCATTCCGACCAGGGGGATTCTCTTTATAACCAGAATTTCCCTGTTCTGCATAGAAAGCCTGTCCTTTACCGCCCATTCTCCCCTCTCTATCATGATAGTTGGAGCCGCCCGTTTAAATGTTGTCTGAAAGCCTCCATAATCGCCTCTGCTGCGCCATACCCTTATGCCCTCATCATAAAGATTCAGATACCCTGTGTCATCGTATGCAAGCGTTAAATTTTTGCCGTCGGGCTCGCTTATAAAAGTAAAATCATAAATGTTCACACCCTTGGGAAGGCTTACACTGCCTCCTTTTTTAAATCCATTATCCCAGGCAACTTTAAAGACAGCGCCTTTATATCCTTCTCCCCGCTCATATCCCTGAGCAATAAGTTCATTTCCTATCCGCCTTAAGAAAACATCGCCTTCCCACAGCACGGAAAATTTACCATTCTTAAACTCATAGATGCGTGAAACCACCATATCATCCTTCATCAGGGTCAGGATAACCTCATCCTTGCCGTCCCGGTTTATGTCCAGCACATCCAGCCAGATATGGTCGTCTTTAACTGTGCCTTTAATCTCATAAAGACTGCTGAGGTCTCCGGCCGCGCCCGGCGCATACAGGCGTATATCGCTGCCTGTGCTCATCAAAAGCTCCGCCTTGCCGTCGCCGTCAATATCTCCGGCTGTAAGCAGCCTGACTCCAAAAGGCAGGTCCACAAAGGTTCTCACATCGCCTTTCTGAGGCCCGAAAAATTCTTCGCCAAACCTTAATTCTTTCATAAATGCAACAGCGACCCTTACCTCATCTTCGGCAAATCCCCCCTCGCCCCCCTTTGTTAAAGGGGGGATGGGGGGGGTATCCACCCATAACAGCCTGTGTTTCAGCATTGTATCTCCGGCTGCCTCCTTTGCAGACAGAATAAGAACAACATCTGCATTAAGCCTCTTTGCCTCAGCAATCACCTCTGAATCATTATCAGTCTCCATTGCCGTGTCAACAAGCTCAAACCTGCCGGTCTCCTTTAAGAGACGGTAATATGAGTCGCCGAGACTCCAGTCAACATTTTTGCCCTGATAGAAAAGCATTCTAACCCCTGTTTCTGAAATCCTTACTTTATCAGACACCTTGACGTCACCCGTAAGGATAAATGCCTTGGATGTATCATAGCCGACTTCCTTAACCTCAGCCTTTCCTATCACCGCCTCCAGCGTTCCTATAGGCGCCTTTGTGACAGGATGTAAAAACACGGCCCCTTCTCCGAATACAATAAATCTCATCCCCTTTTTTACATTTGAGCTTTCACCGATATTAATTACAGCTACGCCATTCATTACAGATACAACCTTGCCCTTCAGAGGCCTAAAATATGAAAGGACGTCATCACGCATCAGGCCGAGCGGGTCATCATCAGCGTAAGCATAAGCAGTGAACAGTGAACAGTGAACAGAGAACAGAGAGATAAGAGCAATAGCGCAGAAGCGCAGTAGCGCAGTAGTTAAAGATTTCTGCGCTGAAGACTGTTGTTCTATTGCTCTGCTGCTCTGTTGCTCTGACGACTGACAACTAACAACTGACAACTGTTTTATTTGCCTCATTTTGCCTCTCCAAAATTTACAGTAAATCCTACTCTTTTACTGCCGTTAAAATCAAATCTCTTCACAAATAAAAACGCCGTTCCCTGATATAATCTTTCAACGCCCCCTTCGGATAAAGAAACAGTCTCTATAGGATAATGCCACATTTCCACATCCTCATCAAAAGAGAATGCCGCTTTCATATTGAGGAATTTGTCTTTAATATAAAAACTCCTCATATCGCTGTGCGCCCCTTTATCCTTCATCAAAAGAGCTTTTCGCCCTGCATGAATAGAGGGGTACGGAGAACCTAAAAAAGAAATATTAAACTCTGTTGCAAATATGCCGCTATACCTTCCTTCAAGCAGATAGTCAACCCTTATCCCTGATTTTCTAAATAATACACTTTTATCAATCTTCACTTTATTGCCGGAAACAAGTCCCTCCCTTGAGAGCCTGACGCCTCCGCCGTCAATCCTCTCCAGAAGGTAAGGACTGCCTATAAAGTCGCCTCTCTCTTCGTATTCTGACTTCATCACTGCATCAAGTTCTATATTATAATCAAAAAAATGGTCCAGCAGCGACGCCCTTCTATAATTGTCATATATCAGATAGTCCAAGAGCCCCGATTCTTTAACCCCGAGCCGCTCGGGGTCATGAATTGTCTTCACAGCAGGCGAGTCATGCTGCGCCGTTTCCGAGATTCTGGAATGATATGCCTCGGGCCTGCGCGTAAGGACGTCAAGCAGATTGACCTGTTTCCCTTTTGATGAAAGCTCAATAAGCGCTCCGCTGTCTTCTGTAAAGAATGCAGTCATATCCCCTTTGCTTATGCATATATCCCTGAATCCGTCGCAGTCCAGGTCGCCTTCCTCTATAAATTCTTTGACCCCTTGACCCTTTAATACCTCCTCTGCCATTGCTTCGGCGTTAAGCAGGTGCCTGTATAATGCAGACCTCAGATGAGGCAGATAAAGGCCTCCGAATATGCCGTGCCAGTAGGCGTCATTGCACTGCCCTTTCCAGAGCTCATGCAATAAAGAGTCTGGAGTTAAGAGTTGAGAGTTAAGAGTTTTATCAGATTTTTGAATTTTGAACTTTGAATTTTGAATTTTGAATTTCTTTACTGCCTTATGCACCTTTCTGCTTATCCGGAGCATTCTCTTATGGATATGGTTTGATTCAGGATATTTCGTAAAAAAGGAACGCCATGCGCCTCCTCTCAGAAAATTCTTTGCCTTATCGCCGAATAACCCTTTCATTTCATTTAATGCGTATTCATAGTCCAATGCACCTTCCGGAGGCAGAGCCCATTCACCCATCTCTCTGTAAGACGCTGTGGGCAGATATACCCTTCCAACCGGATAAAATCCATCCTGATACTCGCTGAAGGTTGTGGTCTTTAGCCAGTCGGAATTATTTTCCAGCGCAGAGAAAAAACTTTCAAGCCAGCCGTCTTTATAACAATGGCTGAAGGTGTCAGGCCAGACTCCGAACTTCTCTCCGTCATCCGCCAGCGTCAAAAGAGGAGAACCTCCAGTCATAGAAATCTCTTTAAGATATGACATTACCTTGTCAACATCCTTGAATGGAATGCTGTATCTCAGTTCCTCGCTTCCGGGAAAAACCTTTACCATGAAACCGTTTTCCTCTGTAACATGGTAACCCAGAAGGTCTCTGTCATCAACCCCTGCGAGTTTGAAATGATAATCATCCACAGGGAGGTATTCAATGCCGGCATTTGATATACATTCCGGCATATGCGGCTCCCAGACTCTTTCCGCAAGCCACATCCCTCTGGGCGTATATCCAAACATATCTTTTATATAAGCAGTCATTTCTCTTATCTGCATAACCCTGTCAACTTCCGGCAGGCAGCAAAGAACAGGCTCGTAGAATCCTCCTGAAAGCAGTTCAATCCTTCCAGACTTTATTAGGGTAGTTAGCATATCAATCGCTTCGGGATGTTTCTTCTCTATCCATACCAGCAGATTCCCCGAATAATGCAGAACGAACTTTAATTTTGGATGTGCAGTAAGCATTTTTAGAAAAGGCAGATACGCCTTTTCGTAAGCATCCTCAAACACATAGTCAAAATTCCCCACAGGCTGATGGTTGTGAATGGAGAGTATAAGATAAACTTTTGGCATCAGAATTTAATATCCCTTACCTGCCGCTCTTATCCCGACCCGGCCGGGACTTTTGCAGAACATCTCATTTTTAATTTTACAATTATAACACATACAATTCTCTTAATATCTTAATCTATACCTCAGAAGATATAGAATCTGATAATATATAGCAGGCATGAAACTTATCTTCATAAAGAAAAACTTTCTGATTTACGGCGGGGCTGAGAATTATATGAAGACGCTCACTGACCGTTTCAGGGAGAAAGCCGACGTCCACATTATGTCAAGAAAGTGGACAGAAACACCTGGAATAACTTTTCACAAAATAAATTCAATCCAATTCAGTTCGTTTTTATCAATGCTTACATTCAACCTGAACGCCTGCCGCAAGATAAAAACCATTACTGCTGACTGCATCATAAGTTTTGAGCGCACAACCTGCCAGGACGTATACAGGGCTGGAGAAGGATGTCATGCAGAATGGCTCCAGCTCAGGAGAAAAATAGAACCGTGGTGGAAAAGATATACCTTTCTGATAAACCCGCTTCATATTGCGCTTCTGAGGCTTGAGAAAAAGGCATTCCATGACACAAGGCTCATCATCGCAAATTCAAACATGGTCAAATCCCAGATAATAAACCATTACGCAGTCTCTGAGAAAAAGATAAAGGTCCTCTATAACGGCGTGGACATAAAAAGATTCTCTCCGCTGAATGCAGAAACTTATAGAACCAATGTAAGAAAGGAACTCTCAATCAGCAAGGATGCAAAAGTTATTCTCTTTGTGGGTTCGGGTTTTGAGAGAAAAGGGCTCGGGACGCTTATCCGCGCCATGTCTCTTATAAAACGGAAAGAAACAAACATATTGCATAACAATACAAAGAAAAATGAAAATAATCCCCCCTCGCCCCCCTTTAGCAAAGGGGGAATGGGGGGATTTTCAAAAAAAGATATAAAGCTGATAGTTATCGGCAGGGGAAACATTAATAAATTCAAGTCCCTTGCAAAAAAATGCGGCAGCCATGAAAACGTGTTATTTCTTGGCGCTCAGAGCGAGGTGGAAAGGCTCTATGCGGCAGCCGATATATTCGCGCTCCCGACAATATACGACCCGTTCAGCAATGCGGTTCTGGAGGCCATGGCGTCGGGACTTCCTGTTATCACAACCAGGAACAACGGCGCAGCCGAATTGATACGGAACGGAGAGGAAGGCTTTATATTGAAAGACTTAACAGACTATAATGCTCTATCTGAAAAAATAGGCCAGGCGCTTTCCAACTGCAAAGCAATGGGATATAAGGCAAGACTCACGGCAGAAAAATATCCTATTGAAAAAACAGCGGAAGAATTTATGAAAATCATATCAGAGCTAATATCTGTCCAAAACAGGCATTGAAAGGCTTGATAGCATCGGATTTCGAAAATGAGATTGCCACGCCGCGATTTTATCGGGACTCGCAATGACAGCAAAACGGCATCAATACTATGTTTGTCATTGCGAGCAAAGCGAAGCAATCTCGTATTTTGGACAAGAGCAAAATCATCCTATTTATCAAATGCTTCTGCCTTATCAATAAGCATTACCGGAATATCATCCACTACCGGATATTTAAGTTTGCACCGGCTGCAAATCAGCCATTTTCCGTCCTCTGTCATGCGCACTTCATTCTTGCAAGCAGGACATGCAAGAATCTCCAGGAGCTCTTTAGAAATCGCCATCTATAACCTCCATATTACTAATCCCTTAACTTTCATTTTTATCCCGAGCTGCTCGGGACAAATATCATCAGCCACATAAACTTAGAATATTCATCCAGGACTCTCGCCCTGTCTCTTTCCCTTTTCCACCACTCCTCAAATCTAAACCAGCTCTCCCCGGCAGGCGCGCTTATTATCTTTATCTTATCACCCATGAACTTCTTAAATATTTTCAAGGCCCTTCTGCTGTGATAAGGAGAAGTAACAATTATGCATGATTTATAGCCGTATTTATCCATGAGCTCTTTCGTATATATCGCATCTTCTACCGTAGTTTTTGATTTATCCGCAAGCAGGATTGCGCTCTTTGGCACGCCGAGATGCACGGCATGTTCCTGCATCAATGACGCCCAGGTATATTTCCAGACAAGCGGCCCGCCTGTCAGTATAATCCTATCCTTTCTTGCCCATCCTTCTTTGAAAAGTTTTACCCCGTGCTCAACCCTCTCTGTTTCTTCGCCTGCAAGCACAACTATGACGTCTGCCGGCTTAAGTTCATCCTTGTAATACAGGTATTTCCCTGCCTTCTCAAGAATAATCCCATGTCCAAGATATAAAACACCAAGCAGAACAACAAATATAATCAAGACTTTAAAGCACCTAAACATTTCCCCTCCTCACATACCGCATAACAAGTTATTTCCCAATCTTCTTTTGTCTATATGTCACGGTGCACAGTGTTAATCTCAACAGGATGGCCTTTTAAAAGCGCTGCTATTTTTTCGGTTATTGCAGGAGAACGATGCCGTCCGCCTGTGCATCCGATACCGACAGTAAGATACGCCTTGCCCTCTTTTATATAAAGCGGGATGAGGAAATCAAGAAGCCCTTTCAGCCTCTTGATAAATTCTTTTGTCTGAGGCCTCTCAAAAATAAATTTTTTAACAGGAGGGTCTATCCCCCGCATCTCCTTAAGTTCAGGTATGAAATTTGGATTTGGAATAAATCTTACATCAAAGAGAAGGTCAATGTTCTGGGGAACGCCAAATTTATACCCGAAAGATATAAATGTTAATGACATAGCTTTGGACTTTTTGATATTGCCGTATAATGAAGTAATCAGCTGCCTCAATTGATGAGGCGTGTAAGACGACGTATCTATAATCCTGTCAGCCTCTTTTCTGAGAGGCTGAAGCATATCCTTTTCTTTCTCTATTGACATATCAATGTCAGCGCTGCCAAAAAACAGGGGATGGGGCCTTCTCGTCTCTTTGAATCTCCGGGCAAGGACGCCTTTCTCCGCCTCAAGGAATACAACCTCTGTCCTGTATTTTTTCTTCAAGAGCAGCAGAACAGAATCCATATTAGAGAGAAAGGCCTGCTCTCTTATGTCAATGCCTATTCCTATCTTTGCTATATTGTCCTTCTTCGCCAGCCTGGCGGCAAATAAATTAATAAGCGTGACGGGAAGGTTATCAACACAAAAGAAACCGCTGTCCTCCAGCGCCCTTAAGGCAACAGTTTTACCCGAGCCTGAAAGACCGGTAATTATAACTATTGTCGGTTTCAATTTCTATACAGGATGCAGGATACCCCCTTTAATTCCCCCCTTACTAAGGGGGGATAGAGGGGGGTTGCATCGTGCATCTTGTATCCTGCATCATTTCTCATTTCACCGGCTCTATAAGCCCGAAGTTTCCATCCCGCCTGCGGTACACAACATTGATATTTCCGCTCGCCTCATTGGTGAAAACAAAAAAATCCTTGTCAATGAGTTCCATCTGCATTACCGCCTCATCCGGCCCCATGGGTTTCATGTCAAACCGCTTCTTCTTTATAATCACGCCTGTTTCCTGCGGCGCTTCCTGTGAGGTTCCCTCTGCATTCTTCCCCTCGCCTTTTCTGTGGGATACAAGTTTTTCCTTATATTTCTTTACCTGCTTCTCAAGTTTTTCAACCACTTCATCTATTGAAGAATAGATTTCAGCGGTGACTCCCTCTGCCTGTATCATCACGCCGTTTGCCTTTAGAAGCACCTCCGCCTTATGCCTGTATTTTTCTATGCTGAGGGTCACAACAGCCTCGGTGATATTTGAAAAATACCTCTCAAACTTTTTAATCTTCTCTTCCGCATAATTTTTCAGCGCTGGAGTTAGCTCCAGATGCCTTCCATTGACTATGATGTTCATAATTCCCTCCTTTTAGTCTATTCTCTTTCTCTGGTTCTGAGACGGCACTTTAAGCGCTTCTCTGTATTTTGCAACAGTCCTCCTCGCTATTGTTATGTTATGGCTTTTAAGCAGCTCTGCAATATGCTGGTCGCTAAAGGGTTTCCTATGATACTCCTCTGATACTATCTTCTTTATCATATCTTTCACAGAAGTAGAGGAGACCGAGCCGGTATCGCTATGCAGGGCGCTGCTAAAAAAAAACTTCAAACAGAAAACACCATGACTGCAGGACAGATACTTATTGGATGTAACCCTGCTGATAGTGCTTTCGTGCAGACTGAGTTCCTCCGCAACATCTTTGAGGTTCATAGGCTTCATATCCCGGGCGCCGCCGTCAAAAAAACCGCGTTGAAAATTAATTATGCTCTCTGTCACCCTGTATATTGTCCTATTTCTTTGGTCCAGGCTTTTTAACAGCCACGAGGCTGAGCGCAATTTTTCATCAAGAAACTGCCTTTCCTCTTTTGAAAAAGAATCCTTCTGAAGCAGGAGTTTTTTATAGTAGCTGTTTATTCTCAGCTTCGGCAGTCTTTCTTCATTCAGAACAATCTGATAGCCGTCATCAGTCTTAACCACAAATACATCGGGGATAACATAATCGGTATTCGCGCTAAAAAAATTCCTTGCAGGTCTCGGCTCCAAACTTTCAACAACCTTAACAGCAGCAGCCACTTCATCAAGCGAAGCGCTGCACAGCCGGGCTATCTGTTTATAGTTTTTCTTTCTAAGCTCCTCCATATTGTTCACAATAATTTTCCCTGCAAGACTTTCTTCAAGTCCGAGCAGCTTCAACTGCAATATCATGCATTCCTTAAGGTCCCTTGCGCCTATGCCCGGCGGGTCAAAGCTCTGTACGACGTCAACAGCCTTCCTCACGTTAATAATATCCTCATTTGCAGTTTCTGCTATTTCTTCATCCGAGGCTGTGAGATAGCCGTTCTCATCTATATTGCCTATCACAACCTCCCCTATACGCCTGATGTCCTCATCCGCAACTGATAACTGCAATTGCCACAAAAGATGGTCATAGATATCAGGAGTTTTGCTTGCAAATTGTTCAAAAGAAACAGGGGTATTCGTTCCCTGCCCAAAATATCCCAGGTCTCTTCCATCACTGCTTCTCTCTTCAAAATATTCACTGCCGGTAAAGGCGGCTGCATCTGATATCATCTTTTCCAGGGGAGACTCTGCATCGTCTCCTGGCAGCCCGGAGTCAGCTTCCGCAGTCTCTCTCTCTTCTCCTGCAAGTTCTTCATCTGTATTTTCCTGTATATCTTCCAGAAACGGATTCTCAACGAGTTCCTGCTCAAGAGTTTGCGACAGCTCAAACTGGGGCATCTGCAAAAGCCTTATTGCAAGTTGGAGCTGCGGGGTAAGAATAAGCTTATGAGAAAGCCTAAGACTTAATTTATGTTCAAGCGCCATTTACAATTTACTCCGTAAATTCAAATTCTAAATCCTAAATCCTGAATAATATATAATTTTTTTGTTTAGAATTTCGCTCTTAGAATTTAGAGTTTTCATAATTTAAATTCGTCTCCAAGATATGCATCTTTTACCTGCGGGTTAGCAATTATCGCTTCAGGCGCGCCCTCTGTAAGCACTTCACCGTTATTTATTATGTATGCCCTATCTGTTATTGAAAGCGTATCCCTTACATTATGGTCTGTTATAAGTATGCCGAGACCTTTATTTTTAAGATAGGTCAGCATTTTTTTAAGCTCTATTATCGCAATCGGGTCAATCCCGGTAAATGGTTCATCAAAAAGTATAAATGTCGGCTTCAGAGCAAGCGCCCTTGCTATCTCTGTCCTTCTTCTCTCCCCGCCTGAAAGCCTGTAACCATTCCTGTCTGCAAACCCTCTGAGATTGAATTCATCAAGAAGCTCCTCCACCATGACGGCAATATCTGCGCCGGAATAGCCTTTTATCTCAAGCACAGCTCTCAGATTATCTTTTACCGTAAGCTTTCTGAATATGGACGGTTCCTGCGGGAGATAGCTTATTCCCCTCATGGCCTTCTTATACATCGGGAGCTGTCCGATATCCTCGCCGTCCAGGGAAATACTGCCGTTCTCAGGCTTTATCATTCCAACAATCATATAAAAAGTTGTTGTCTTACCTGCTCCGTTTGGACCGAGCAGGCCGACAATCTCTCCTGTGGTTACGTATAAGCTGAGATTTCTTACAACACATCTTTTCCCGTAGTTCTTTGTGATGTCCTTTACTTCAAGAATATGCATTTACTTTCCTTTTTTATTTTCAAGCAGCACCCTGCTGTTCTCCACAAAAGAACGGTCTTCTTTCATCCAGTATGTCATCTTTGTCCCGGTAACAATATCGCCTTTCTGCACTGCCTTCGGCTCGCCGGTAAAGATAATCTTTTCCTCATCCGCAAAATAATGCGCAACCTTTGATGTAACAACCAGGTCTTTCTTAACAAGCTTCACGCTGCCCTCTGCCACTATTTTTGTCACATTGCCGGTCCCTTCCGCATAATAAACAAGCATTTTATCGGAGTAAAGCGTCATGTTTTCAGTCTTTGCAACAACAGAGCCTTCAAAAAGGGCGGTGCGAGCATTATTGTCCGACAAGAGTGTCTTTGAAGTTAGTATTATCGGCCCTTTTACCTCGCCTGCCGGCGCCTTAGCCGATTCTTTTGTCTCTCCAGCTTTATCCTCTCCTTTCGGCGGATTCGCAGAGGCGCAAGTAAACACATCGGTTGCCATAATGAGAAAAACAAAAAAACTAACGGTAAAAAGTTGCCTTAACATTTTTCAGTATCCTCACTTTCTGTTCTGAATCAGCCTCCATGCCGACTCCTTCAACATTAAATTTCTTGCTCTCAATCTTCACAGCCTCTTTCGTCTTAATCTCCCCCTTAGACTGGTTCCACTCCACAGATTCGGTTATAATTGTATATCCCTTTGAGACCGCCTTTATCTTCCCGTTCAGAGTCAGGTCTCTGCTTTCCATATTATAAAATCCCTCCGGCGAGTATATTGTCATGTCTTTATTTTCAACCCGCAAAACTACATCATTAAGCTTTACCCTGTCACTGCCTTCGGTAATATCCGCCCGGCTGGCCTTGAGCGTCCAGATACTGGTTCCATTTTTTTTATGGATAATTTTCAACCCCTCTAAAAAAGAGCCTCCTTTGAGCAGCAGAGCCTTATCCAGTTCCCTGTTATTGCCTAAAAAAAGAAACACAAGAGAGAGCGAAAGCAGAGAAAAAATCAGAAATATTTTCTTTTTCATAGTTAAATTTTATCACAGAGGCAGCGCCATGTAAAGCAAAAAGCATACCCACTTTTGAGATTCCCGCTGTAAGAATCAAATTATGGAGCGGGCGACGGGATTTGAACCCGCGACCTTCAGCTTGGGAAGCTGACACTCTACCACTGAGTTACACCCGCAGCCTGATGAATTATAACATTTCCCCTTCATAAAATTGTAACAGCTTTGAGTTATCTCAGCGTTATAGATATGCGGTATCCGGCGGGCGTTCTTCAAAAGAAATGCCACGGGCTTTTCGGCTTCCCGCAGCAGATAAGAAAGTGGCTGTCGTTTCTGTACAGCGAGCATTGAATGCATTATGCTATTATGACGCAAATAGTATGAATCTGCCTGTGAGGTAGATTATATGTCACATAACAATCAGACAAGGAATCTAATGGCACACGCTATTTAATCAAATATTCTTAACCAGCGCTTTTCGCATTACCTCAACGGGCGCTTTTCTGCCTGTCCATAATTCAAACGCAAAAGCGCCCTGCCACAAGAGCATACCGAGCCCGTTAAGGGTTTTACACCCCTTCTTTGAAGCCTTTTGAAGCAAAGGAGTGTTTTTATAAATCAAATCGCAGACAACATGCCGCGGTTTCAGAAGATTTATATCAACTGGCAGCGGGTCGCCTTTTTTCAATCCAAGCGGCGTGGCATTTATTATTATGTCAATGTCTTTTAGCTGACTGCTGATAGCTGACTGCTGATAGCTGAATACATTCCCTTTAATCTTTTTCAAAGCACTGATTAGTTTCCCTGCCTTCTTCCTGTCTATGTCATACAAAAACAATTTGGATGCGCTCCGGCAAAGATAATATCCTATTGCCCGCGACGCCCCGCCCGCGCCAAGTATAAGAACGTTCTTATCTTTTACAGATATGCGAGCCTCGGATAATAACTTCATAAAGCCTCTGCCGTCAGTGTTATAACCAATAAGTTTATCTCCGCCTGAGGCGGACTGATTTACTATCGTATTAACGGCGCCTATGAAAGCTGCCTCTTTGTCAACTTTGTCAAGGAATGGAATCACCTTTTCCTTGTGGGGCACAGTCACATTTACACCCGTGAGATTAAGCGCCCTCACTGCCTTTACCGCATCCTTTAAGAGTTCCGGCTTAACAGGGAATGTCAGATAACAACAGTCAAGCCCGAGATGCTTAAATGCCGCATTGTGCATTGCAGGCGAAAGGCTGTGCTCAACAGGCCAGCCAAGCAAACCAAGCGCCTTTGTCTTCCCGCTTATTCTCAGCATACATCCTCCATTCCTTTCATAAGGCCCTCCGGCGTGGAATCTATCACCTTAACTTTTATGCCAAGGGCATTTTCAATATCATCCTTTGAGGTGTCATCCAGCAGTATATCCTCTCCTTCTCTCAGAACAGTATGAGGGACAAACAGATAGTCGCAGCCGTCTGTCTTATCGGATAAGGCCCTTATAATATCCCTTCCTGTCAAAAGTCCGGCAACTGTTATTGCCTTGCCAAAAAAAGTATTTTCCACAGCGATAACATTTATGTTTATGCCTTCTTTTTCAAACAGCCTGTCTGTAAATTTCTTGAGATACGGATAAAACGATGTCCCTGTAAAAGTAAGAAATTTCTTTTCCCGCTGACGGCTGACAGCCGATAGCTGGCGGCTGATTCTTTTTGTCTGCGACATGAACAGCGGAACCATCCCAATGCCGTTTTCTATCTGCGGCAGTTCTCCATATTCGCTTAATGCAGGGAAACTAACTCCTCCTTTTATGTACAACTCGTCTGCGCCGTAAACAACAGAGACCCCGTGTTTCTTCCTGAACCGTTTCTGAAAAGAGTCAATGATATCCAGCGCCCTTGCTGCATCCTCTTTTTCAACAGGTTTTATCGTCTGTTTCCTGTGCATAGTAATGCCGACAGGAACGACAGCAATGGAAGATACGTATGGATAGAACCCATAAAGGTCCCTTATTGTTCTCTGAAGCTCCTTGTCATCATTGTATCCGGGACACAGCACAATCTGGACATGCATCCTTATTTTGTTTTCTTTAAAGAACTTCAACTCCTTCAGGACGTCTCCCGCCTTAAGATTTCCAAGCAGCGTATTGCGGATGACTTTATTGGTTGAATGCACGGATATGTAAAGCGGACTCAGCCGCTGCTGCGCAATCCTTTTCTTGTCCTGCGCGCTGAGATTTGTGAGAGTCATATAATTGCCGTAAAGGAAAGACATCCTGTAGTCTTCATCTTTTATATAAAGAGATTTCCTCAGTCCCTTAGGAAGCTGGGAGACAAAACAAAATATGCAGTTATTAACGCATCTCTTTATCTTGAACGGCTTAAGTGTAATGCCAATGTCTCCGGCTTCTTTCGGCATGACTTTTAAAGACATTTTTTTGCCCTTTCTCACAGCAGCGATATTGAGTTCAGGTTCGTTCCTATAAAACATAAAGTCTATAGCGTCGTTAAGCCTGTGCCCGTTTATTGAAAGGAGCAAATCTCCGGGCAGAAGTCCTTCTGTCTCCGCAGCGCTTCCCGGCATAATTGCCTCTATTTCAACTCCGTATTTATTCTGCATTTGTCAATCTAAACCCTCTGTATATATAGTGCAGGCCCGAAATAATTGTCAGCGCCGCCGTCAGCCATATAAGCGCATTCTGGACGTCGGGAAGGAAGCCTGCGTTTATTTTGAGAAGCACATAGCATAAAAGCGCCAACTGCATAGCTATGGCAGCCTTGCCCGTTACCGTCGGCTTTACATTTGATATATGCGTTATCAAATAAACAAGCACCCATCCTATTACCACGATAACATCCCTGCTTATCACTGTTATCGCAAGCCACTTAGGCAGCCAGCCGTTGATAGAAAATATTATAAAAGATGTAACAAGAAGGAATTTGTCCGCAAGGGGGTCCAGAAATGTTCCAAGCTCCGTCTTTTGATTGGTAAGCCTGGCAATAAATCCGTCAAGGGCATCCGTTAATGCAGCAGCAATAAACATATACAGCGCATAATCATATCTTTTATATATGACTGCTATTGTAAAAAGAGGGATTATTACTATTCTTGCTATTGTAAGCGAATTAGGAAGATTCAGAACTCTCACAGCTGCCCCCACTTCAGTGTCAGTATTCAGTGCCAGTATTCAGTGTCAGTGAACTGTGTCGGTTACTGACACAGACACTAACCACTGACACTCATTTATGGAATATTAAAAGGTATTGTCCGGAACTTCAATTTCAATCCGAGTTTATTATAACACCTATTCCCAGTCTTTCCATTTTTTTTATTTACAAACGATAACAATGCGGCTGCATGACAGTTCTCCACAGAAAACCCATTGGCAAGAGAATCTCTAAACGCAGACTTCAAGTTCACCAGCGCGGAAGAAAGCCTGCCCCTTAAAAATTCTATCTCGCCCATGCCGAGTTTGCAGTATATAATTCCTCTGGGGTCTTTTGTCTTTCTGAAAAATCCATAAGATTGTCTGAAATAATCCATTGCCTTATCAAGTTTGCCAAGCATGGTGTATGTCTTGCCGAGACTCCAGAGGGTATATGAAAAACTTACAATATCGCCTATCTTTCTGTAAAGAATCTCTGCCTTTCTGAAATGCAAGAGAGCGCCTGAATAATCAGCCTTCATCCTCAAAGCATTCCCCATACCGCAGTGAGAATATGCAATTCCGAATGTATCCTTTAATTCAGAAAATAATTTATTGGCAGCAGTATAGTATTTAAAGGAATCGCCGAACAGCCCCGCCACTCTGGACACGCCTCCAAGTCCGCACAGATTATAGCCTATTCCATGCTTGTCTCCAAGCGTCCTGAAGAGCCTGAGTGATGCCTTAAACGACCTTAGAGAATCCGCGGCCTCCCCTTTGATGCGAAAAGCGCCGCCCTTAGCCCAGAGCACAAATGCCATTCCTTCACTGTCCTTTTTCTCTCTGTACACCTTCTCAGAACGAGAAAACATCTCCAGCGCCTCCTTCCACCTGCCAAGCCCCCTTACTGAAAGCCCGAGTCCAACCACAGCATCTGCCGCCGCTGTCGTATCCTTCAACTTCCTGCTTATTTTTATTGCTTCAGAATAATTTTTCCCTGCCAGTTCATATTTTCCTATCATGCGATAGACGTCACCGATAGACATAAAACAGCGAAGCCTGCCTTCAGTGATATTATCTTTTTCGTATGCCCTCTTTGCCTGACTGAAAAGCAGCAGCGCATCTTTGTATCGCGCCCTATTTTTTAATTTCTCCGCCTTATTAAAAAAACTGTCTGCTGTCATGGATGCGCCAGCATTTCACGCAGTTTCTTTGTAAGCAATACATAGTCTTTAGAGCTGAAAAACGCCGAACCCATGACAAGCATATCTGCACCTGCATCAGCAACCAATTGCGCATTGTCAGGTTTTACGCCTCCGTCAACCTCAATAAGCGTTTTAAGCCCTCTGTCTGAAATCATTTTCTTTAACGCCTTAATCTTGTCTATGACCTGCGGAATAAAACTCTGCCCCCCAAAGCCGGGATTAACAGACATCAGGAGGACAAAATCCACATTTTGAATAATATCGTCAATGCTGCCGAGCGGAGTTGCAGGATTAAGCGATACTCCCGCCTTTACCCTGTTTTCTTTTATTTTTTGCACTGTGCGGTGCAGATGCCTTGCAGCTTCAAAATGCACCGTAAGATAATCCGCTCCTGCCTTTATAAAATCATTCAGGTATTTATCCGGTTCTTCTATCATCAGATGCACATCAAGAGGAACAGATGTTATTTTTTTAATTGCTTCTACAATAGAAGGCCCGATGGTTATGTTCGGCACAAAATGGCCGTCCATTATATCTATGTGAAACATGTCAATGCCCGCAGCCTCCGCAGCCTTTATTTCCTCGCCCAATCTCATAAAATCAGCCGAAAGTATTGACGGCGCAATCTTAATCATTGTTCTTCCCCTTAAGAAAAATTCAATATTTTAAAATCTAAACGGTTTTCATTTTAACTCATATTTAATAATTATACAAAAATTAGTCTCGGTTTAGGTTGTCATCCATGTTGCTTTTACCTTTGTTTATATCTTATCAGTATCCGAGCCGTGAGTTCAGGATTGGTCACTAATTTCATAGCCTCCGGCGTTCTGCCTTAAGTTCCTTTTGAACTCCGCTGATGCTGATAAAGATTTTGTATTCTTTCATAACTCAACTCATTTCGTTATCAGATATCTTCATTATTCCTAAAACTATAATAATCGTTATTGCCGATAATAATATGGTCAAGCAAAGCAATATCAACTGTCTTAAGCGCCTCTTTTATGGCCGTTGTTACTCCTCTATCATCTTGGGAAGGCTTAAGCGTGCCAGCCGGATGATTATGAGCTATGATAACGCCTACTGCGTGATTATAAAGCGCCCTTTCTACAACCTTTCTCGGATAGACCACAGAACGATTAACTGTGCCAACCTTGAATGTTTCAACAGCTATTAACTGATTCCTGCTGTCTAAAAAGAGCATTTTAAACTCCTCGTCAACCCCGCCTTTCAATGACACTGTTAAATAATCATAGACGGCCACTGGAGATGAAAGCAGATTTCTGTTATGTATTCCGTTTTCCGCATAAAGAATCGCCACATCTTTAAATAATTTCAAAAAAAGCGCTGTATGCTCTGAAATTTCTTTTATGCTCTGAAGCTCTCTTTTGTCGGCATCCAATATGCCGTTTATCGTCTTAAAACGGGACAGCAATTCTTTGGCAATCGGTTTTGTATCCTTGCGGGGAATTGCGTAAGACAACGCTAATTCCAGCACTTCATAATCCAGCCAGCCATCTATCCCTGACTTTTCGTATTTCTCCTTTATTCTTTGGCGATGCCCGATATAACTTGGTTTTTTCGTTTCAATCATACTACCTCTTTTAACTGATTACTGCACTTCTCCCAATCAGGCATAAAAGCTAACATCAAGCTTTTAAAGAGCTTTCCATGATTTGGCACCTTCATATGAAGAAGCTCATGCAGCACAACGTAATCTATCAAGTTCCTGCGCTTCTCAAGGAGCTCGGAATTAAATGTAAGACGGCCGCTTCCCGAAAGCGACGCCCATTTTGTCTTCATCGTCCTTAAATGTATTTCTTTGGGCTCAACCTTAAGCTTAATCGCCCAATCCCACACAATGGATTTAAAATCCTTTGCTTCCATCTTTCAGCTATCTCCCGATTTTCAATATCTTATCCACAAGCGCAACAGCTTTGTCTTTATCCACCGCTTTAAGAAGAATCTTATACAAATTCGCGGTCAACTCCCGCGCTTCTTTGGCATTCTCGCACCAGTGAGGGTTTTGGCTAAACGCACCGTCAATCTGCACCGTTAACTCATCAGCATTTTCTATTTCTTCTTTTTTAAGAATCCAATATACGGTGAATCTCTGCGCGTCAAAATTCTTTTCAGCCTGTTCCTTTTTAGCCTGATTAATCTCTTCTATAATCTTCTCAAGCCGGGTTAAAGCCTCCTGAGTAGAGATTTGACGGTTGTCATACAACTCCACAACCACCTCAGCCCTCTCACCAATGGAAATCAGAAAGGGAAGTGAATCCTCGTTATCCAACACAAACTTTTCAATACTCTTTCGCAAGTTAATCACTTTTGTCTTATCTGAATCATCGTCTTTTTTTAATGCCTGCAAAGTATCTTCTTTAATCTCATAAATCTTATACGGCTTTGGTATATCATAGTTCTCAACCGCTTTGCGGACAAGCATCTGAGTTTTTCGCATGAGCTCCTTATCCACCACAACCCTCTTGGAAAATGCATTTCGGATAATCGTGTATAAGGACGACAGCTTCAGATACTTATCCATATAATCCCTGATGTCTTTATCAGGCGAAATAATCTCATACAGCATCTCAAGCCTTTTGTAAAACTTATAAAATGCCTCGCGCCTCTCCTTATCTGTAAAATACTCAACCGCCTGCTCAATCGCTTTGTCATCCATCCTGCCTTGAATAAAACGCTCGTATTCTTTGACATTATTGGTAATAAGCGAAATAAACGCCTCTTTTAACACGCTGATATTCTGAATAACGCTTCCGACCACATCCGAATCAAACGCCAATGCCTTCTCAAGCTTTTCAAATATCCCTACAAAATCGAGAACAAAACCAGACGGTTTTTTCAACCCTTCATCATCCTCATAGGGCCTGTTAACCCGGGCCATTGCCTGCAATAACGTATGATCCTTCATCGGCTTATCAAGGTACATGCAATAAAGAATCGGCGCATCGTACCCGGTCAAAAGTTTATCCGTCACAATAAGAATTTTTGGAAGCGTTTCTTTCTTCGGAAATATCTTGCCCTTAAGCCGTTTTTCTTTATCTTCACTTAAATAATATTGTGTAAGTACATCTGTATCATTATGGCCTTTTGAATAAACAACGGTTGAATATTCCGCAGGCAGATGCTTATCAAGTTCTTTCTTATAGAGCGCACAGGCCTCTCTGTCCACGGCTACAAGAAACGCTTTATATCCCATCGGCTCAACATTTTCCTGATAATGCTTGGCAGCAAACGCGGCTACTTTTTGCACGCGGTCATCTGATTTAAGAAAATTACGTAAGTTTACCGAGCGCTCAAGCAGCTTATTAAGCTCATCAACATCCGTTACTCCTTCCTGTTCCATAAGCGCGTAAAATTCCTTCTCCAGCATATCCTGAGGAACGCGAATCTCGCTTGGTGCAAGGGCATAATGCAAAGGCACTGTTGTGCCGTCTTCTATGGATTCAGCAATTGTGTATTTATCAAGATACCCCTTTTCATCATCCTTGCCAAACACCTTGAATGTCCCACGGCCGTAAGTGATTTTGTCAATCGGCGTTCCGGTAAATCCGAAATAGGTTGCATTAGGAAGCGCGGCCACTAAGTAGTTACCCAAATCGCTGCTGGTTGTTCTGTGGGCTTCATCAATTAGAACGAAAATATTATCCCGCGTATTAATATCTTTCTTCATATGCTCAAACTTATGAATCATGGAGACAATAAGCCCGCGGTAATTTGAGGCAAGGAGTTTTTCCAAATCCCTCTTTGAATCGGCAATCTCCATTCCTTCGCCGTCTTTAAATCCGTAGGCATCAAGGTTTCTGAAAAGCTGGCTCTCAAGCTCGTTGCGGTCAACCAGCATAATAACAGTCGGCTTTTCAAAAAGCGGCTCTTTTAAAATCTTCTCAGCCGCCACAATCATGGTAAAGGTCTTGCCTGAGCCTTGAGTATGCCAGATAAGGCCGGTGCGCTTTACCCTATCCTTTGCCCGCTCAATAACCTTCTCAACCGCACGGGTCTGGTGCTGGCGCAGGATAATCTTAAAAAGCACATCATCCTTGCGAAAGAAAACAATATAGTCCTTGATAAACTTAAGTATTCGCTCACGGTCAAAAAATGTTTTTACCTTCTTTTCAAAATTACCCTTTTCAACATCTTTCCAGTTAAAAAGCCCTTTTCTATCTAAGCTCCATGTTACCCCATAATAAAAATCAAGCATATGCGTAACATCAAAAATCTGGTTATGTGTAACAATCTCTGGCGTTTCACGGTGATACCGCCGGATCTGGTCAATTCCTTCGGCAATGCCCTCTTTTTTATGCGCGCCTTTTGTCTCAACAATAATCACCGGGATTCCGTTTATGAGAAGAATAACATCACACCGATTTGTATAAGTGCCATTGGTATACTGCCACTCGTCAGTAACATGAAATCTGTTGTTAGTAATATTCTCAAAATCAATCAGCTTTATATTGACCTCGCGTTTCTCACGTTCATGATAAACGCTCATTTCACCTTTCAGATAACGTAAAACGTCGCTATTACCCTCAATGGTTGAGCGGACATTCTCCAAATCCCTGATGATACCATCCGCTTTGGCTTCATCCACAATGCCGGGGTTAAGTTTTACAAGCTGCTCCTTTAATACCTCGTAGAAAAAAAGACCAGTTTCCCCGCGTCGAAGTTCTACCGCATTATCGCGGTTCACATACTCCCAGCCAATTTTTTCAGCGTATTTAATTAAGGGGTTCTGAACAGAAGCTTTCTCGCTCATTTCTTTTCCTCAAGAGATAATCTCAACATCTGTTTTTCTTTTTCTATTTCATCCTGCAGTTCTTTTTCACTTGGCAAATAGAGTTTATACTTTGAGGCGAATAATTTCTTATTCCCTTTAAGTATGGAATACTTGACAATAGTTGCGTCTTTTTCTGTGCAAAGAATAATACCGATGGTCGGATTATCTCCGGGCTGTTTCATTTTATCCTCAAACATGCGGACATACATATCCATCTGACCAATATCCTGATGCGTCAATTTAGTGGTTTTAAGGTCAATGATAACAAAACACTTGAGAAGATAATTATAAAAAACAAGGTCAATATAAAAATGCTGTGTTTCGGTGGATATACGCATCTGTCTTGCAACAAAAGAAAAACCGCGTCCCAGTTCCAAAAGAAATTTTTGCAAGTGGTCAACAAGAGCCTGTTCAAGCTGGCTTTCTCGCAAATGAGGCATTTCTCGTAGTCCCAAAAACTCTAACACATACGGATCTTTGATTTGTTCTTCGGGAGATGCAGACAGTTCTTTTGCCCGCATGTCAGCCTCACGCTTAACAGGTTTCTTGTTTTTGCTTACCAGAAGACGCTCGTAATAAAATGAATAGACTTGCCGTTCAAGCTGTCTTGTGCTCCAGTTGGATTTCGCACATTCTTCTAAATAAAAATCTCTGGCGTTTTGTTTATCAACTCTTAACAGTATTTTATAATGTGTCCAGGACAATTCTCTCCGCAGTGCGGAGAGAATTGGAAAATACAGGTAAAACTGCCTCATATTCCACAAACTCTGAGCGGAAAAACCCGAGCCAAAATCTTTAGATAATTTCAAGGATAATTCATTAATAAGCTTTGTGCCGTAATCAGCCTTCTTTTTCCCCTGCTGTTCTTCTTCGACAATAACACTGCCTATATGCCAGTATGCCTGAACCATCGCAAAATTTACAGCACGGTATGCGCTGCTTCTTGCTGTTTCAAGAATCTCCCTGACGCGGCTATATATTGATGCCACTGTTTTTGTATCTGCAATTTTCTTTTTCATTGTTTAAGCCCTTGCAAAAAGTCCCTTACAGTATTTTTAACATTCCACGGGTCTGTTATCTCTATGAATTCCCATCTACCAAAACCGCCGTGATTATTGACAGCAGGCACCCAGAGGTCTTTCGCCGTTGAAACCTTTGCCTCTTTGTCTTTTTTCTTCTCGCCCGTGACTTCGATGATGAGGTTAAGGATTTTATCATCATTTAATCTCATCATAACAATGAAATCCGGCAGGTAGTTTTTTTCTTCGCCGTTAAATGTATATGGTATTGTGAAGCCTAAGTTTTGGTTTTTTGCATAGGAAACAACTTCTTCCATATCTTCAAGTGATTGAGCGAGTTTCTGCTCCCATGAATCTGTATCTGCAACTACATGGCTGATATGGCTTAGCGTTGTCGGATACACCGCCCTAATGGTATCAAAGTCAACATATTTTGTAGTGCCGAGCATATCGTAAGGTTTCAAAACAGGCTTTAACGCCTGACTCTTCTCCGTTGATTTAACAATTGACCGATAAATGCGGTCTGCTGCATTATGAGCAAATTTGATAAGCAATAATAATTGAGGGAAGGTATTGTCATGGCAGATGACACATTCATCAATCCACTGCCTTGTAATATCAAGAACCTGAGGGAAAAGATAGGGTTTAATATTGCCCTCATCATCCTGAAAATGATTCTCCAGCGTCAACTTTGCAAGCAAGAAAGCAACTTCCTGAACACGCCTTCTCTTTAGGTCATCAAGTGTGTGTATGCTTGATTTGCCGGCTATCGGGTCAAGCTGCACTTTCGTGGGAATATCATGAGTGCTTAGAATGAACTTGGATTCATCTGTAAATGTTGCCTTTAGTTTTTCTTCGGGTATTTCATAGCGGTAGCCCGTCAGTCGCGGAAAAGTCAGCTCAAGATGTGCTCGTTCCGGCAAAGCGCGCACACGCGTCGGAATCTGACCGGGCTTAGGTTCAGTGGTAGAGCCGGAACAAGGAATGAAAGAAAACGGCACTCCATAAACCTCTGCATATTCAGGGGTGAACATGCCGTCATCATTTGTGACATAGCTCCGCCTTCGAAGGCCTCTGCCGACAACCTGTTCGCAGAGCAACTGTGTTCCGAATGCGCGGACACCGAGAATATGAGTCACCGTGTTTGCATCCCACCCTTCGGTAAGCATTGATACGCTCACAACACATCTGATGTTTTCGCCCAGCTTTCCCTGTTTGCCTACTGTGTTCATCACCTCGCGGAGAAGGTCTTCATTGGTGAGCTTATCAGTATCGCGTCCAGGAAATCTCTTGCGATATTCAGCCTTGAACTCCTCAATTTCAATTGCAGCTATCTTTTTAAATTCATCACTCATTGACTCGCCTGATTCAAGCTGCTCGCTGTCTATAAGAATGGTATTCGGTCTTTCATTCCATCTGCCGTCTTTTTCATTATTAAATATGGGCAACTGCCCCGGAACAATAACACCCCCCTTAATCCCCCCTTGATAAGGGGGAAAGCCAGGAGCGGGGAGAGTTTTTTCCCATCCGGATACATAGTCAAATACAAGTTTTGAGACATTTGTATTATTGCAGACGACAATAAAGACAGGCGGAGCGCCGTTGCTGTTTTTCTCCCAGAGCTTATACGATTTTTCATAGTTTCCGTAAAGACTATGAAGGGCAGCCTGAAGTTCAACAGGCAGTTTTGGCTCACCGCTTACAGCATCTGTCTTTCTGCCTTTTTTGGGTAGATCATCACGAATGCGCAGCCAGAGGTCGCGGTAAGTCGGGTAATTACCAGTCATCTGGTCATCAGCAACAGGTACACGAGGAACCTTGACAATTCCTGACTCGATCCCATCTATGAGCGAGAAATCTAGACGGACCCACGGGAATAGCGTGCCTTCAGGATAACCGGAACCACGCAGGAAGAAAGGAGTTGCTGAAAGGTCATAGACAGATTTGATGCCGATCTTTTCTTTTACTGCCTCAAGCCCTGAAATCCATATTCTCGCTTCTTCGTCGCGCTTTTCAATTTCTTTTCGTTCTTCTCCTGTGACTTTTTCTTCTTCGCTGCCGGCACGACGGCGGTAACAGTGATGAGCTTCGTCATTTATGACTATGATATTTTTCTTTGTGCCCAATTCGCGGCAGACACGGCGCACCATTTCATCAGGTGTTTCTGTAAAAGCAAATCCCCCCTCGCCCCCCTTTGTCAAAGGGGGGATGGGGGGATTTTTCCTGGACAATATTTTCTTTGTAAGTCTGGCGGCGTCAGACTTTTCCCTAAGCTTGAAGGCATGAAAGTTGGTTATTATAATCTTCACCTTATTTAGCTCAGCCAATAAATCAGGCGGAAGAATATCACGCTGTGAATAATAATTTCCGGGGTCATTAGGCAGCAAAACTCTCAAGCGGTCACGGATTGTAATGCCGGGAGTTACAATCAAGAATGTATCAGAGAACCGCGCATCTTGTGAATTAGCAAATTTGTTCAAGGCATGCCATGCAATCAGCATTGCCATGACAACTGTTTTCCCGCTGCCAGTCGCCATCTTGAAGGCGATTCTGTAAAGAAGGGGATTTGCATCCTGATTCCCCTGCCTGATAGCATTCTCAATCCATGAGTCGCCATGCTTGTTGGCAACTTCCGTGATGTAAATGATAGTCTCAAGCGCTTCTATCTGACAGAAAAATAATTTCTTTTCCCGCTCAGGATTATTCCAGTAGTTGAGAAGAAAACGGGTTGTTTTGGTTATGCCATAATAATCTTTTTTGCGCCAGAGTGCAATCCTGTCACGAATTTGGTTTATTTCTTTATTTTCCTCAATGCGGTCTTCTGTCCATTCTGTATCGAGCGACAGTTGTTTACCTTTCTTCTTGGGTTTTGCGATAGGCATAAAGTAAGAACTGATACGCCGTTCTTCGATTATTTCATTTGTTATTCCTTCTTCGGTAAATTTGAAGTGCCGCTCTGGTTCTTTATAAGGTGTGTTTAAAATTGGATTTTCAATGACCACTTGTTTCATATGGCTTTACGATGCAAGCCCGACTGGCACAGCATTTTTGCGTTTGTCTGTTTCATGCCGGTAGGCTTCAACGTCTT
>Ga0210036_1001014_pt1 | contig 32186 bp, 22 predicted proteins | sample CryGeymeta201515_FD_185469 | JGI IMG/M metagenome (GOLD analysis project Ga0210036, IMG submission 185469) | Groundwater microbial communities from Crystal Geyser aquifers in Utah, USA - Crystal Geyser metaG 2015-15 (SPAdes) (version 2) | ecosystem: Environmental > Aquatic > Deep subsurface >...
CTTTTTGGTCTTTGCGCGCTTTTCACTGGTAAATTCAACTGGGAAGCGCAACTCTGTCTTGCAGGCAAAAGCTAAATCACTAGCTTTTTACTAGTAGTGATTTCCTTCGCGAAATCGTTTCGTTTCCCTCTTGCTTTTAATGCTGTATGAAAAATACAGCGCGATGGTGGAATTCAGAGGGAATTCAGCCGCTGACTTTCCTGTAGTAGATACTGGTACTACTACTACTGAAGACACTGTGACTGCTGAGGCTTGTTGTTGATTAAGGGCTCTTGTCGCGCTTAAAGAGTCCTTGTAGTGTGATGATATCACTGTATTCACACTGCTTATTACCTGGTATTTAGCGCGACGATGACTGCTGTGGTCTCCTGCTGACTGCACCTGTCACTGCAGTCCTTTCACTGCTTATGACTTTAACAGTATTATGTTGAATAGACAATTCAAACACTATGTCTATACTTTGGTATGGTCACTTGATGATACTCTGTATTTATTATTAGATAATACTGTTAAAGTGAGAGGACTCTGATATCACTATTTGATATCAGTCAGTCCTACTAGATACTACTAGTAGTGCCTTGAAACGTAGGATTCATAGGACCCATAACCAGTGGTTTAGGTACTTTCGCCAACAACTACCAGGTAGTACGTTGCTACTAGTACACGTACTGGTACCTGGTACCCTGGTACTAGTAGTCACATCAGGCCTCGACAAATCCGATTAATAAAGCCGTCTGACTAACCGGCAAATCCAGCACAGATGATTAAAGAGATGTGCTCACAACATTTTTCTCAAAAAATAAAAATCCATAGAACATAAATTAAATCTCGGGCCATCTCATCAAAACAAAAGACAACCAATCAGACAACAAAATATGACTCATACCATTCAAGATGCAGCACTACTTAACCAGCACGGAGCAGCCTTCTTAGCTTCGAATCAACCCGAACAGGCACTAAAATGCTTTCAGACTGCATTGCAATATGTAATAAACCCTGAGGACGCCCACATGCTAGACACTTCTTGTTCGCACAGCTCTGCACAACTCCTCGCTTCTACTAAATTGCAAGACTCTGATGATGATTACATCTACGACAAACCTTTTTTCTTTAATCCGGCAGCCAACATGGCTGACGAAGAAACGGGACCATTTGGAGCTGTCATTCTGTTCAATTTGGCACTTTCCTACCACGAACAGGCAAAGCTTCTGGGAGAATCGCATCTAAAAATGGCCATGCAGTTGTACGAGAAATGCTTGCTATTATTAAGAGAACAAAACCATTTTGACTGTTCGAACATAATCATTGCTGCCCTCCATAACCAAGCAAAGATATTCGAGCATTTTTACGATCATCAACTTGCCGCCGAGAAATATTCGGTTCTGTCTGCCTTGTTGGAACGCGAAGAAATCCGAAGAGATACTCTGGAACAAGAAGATCTGAACTCTATTTGCCTGGATATATACTTTTTCAAATTTCCCACATGTGCGCCAGTTGCATAGAAATTGTTGCATGCACCGACCAGCTTGTACAGTTCGTATATACTCGAGTACATTTTTAGAGATCACGTGCAATCTTATTTTGAATATACCTGTGGGCATCGAGCAATTTACTGTAACATTAAAATAATAAACCAAAAACTACAGCATAATCTTGACTGTTCCCCGGGCAGCTTGCCTGTTCCCTGAGCTGAGGCGGTATCTCTAGCTAGCTAGTAGTGGCATACAGTAGTCGAGTAGTTGTGTTCTCATCATTAAGCTCGTCATGGAAAAAAGGACGGAAGGGGATCAACAAATTTAGCCCAGCTGTTCAATTGCAGTCTTGCTACCAACCGTGCCAAGTACTGTATGAAAAAATTGCAACCAACCTTTTTTTATCCATGTGAAACTTTAAATAACAATACATCCGCCAGTACCGTCAATTTAACAATCCTGACGGATATAGTAGTATTCCCTGACGTATTTAGAAAGCAACAAGCAAAGCAGAAACAGAGAATGAGTGTAAACGAAGTGAAATTAACGACTGCGGCCATCGCCTTTCAAGTTCGAGGGACGGGACCGGAGACGAGCAGAACCTTTGCCATTGGAGATGAGGATCACACTTTGGGAAATGCTACACGACACATTTTGATGCAAGATTCTCGGGTGAATTTTGCTGGATATTCCGTTCCCCATCCGTCCGAACCAGTGGTTCATATTCGTGTTCAAACCAATCCTGATAGCGGATGTACAGCGGTAGACGCCTTCAAAGATTCCTGTAAAACATTACACTCTCAATGTGACGAGGTTCTCCGACGATTAGAAGAAATACTCCCAGAAGTACAGGAGGACCGACTTCGCAGTGAAAAGTTAATTCTTGGGGATGCCGCTTACTTTGCACAAGAAGAGGAATCGGGCGAGGAAGAAGCAGAGGAGGATACGTACCAAGATGATGATGCAGCTGTTGACGATGTCATGATGGAAGTTGCCGACTCGGCCTAAATGGATGAACCATTGTGCGATCTGGATGTCTCTCATATAAAGACTAGAAATACAGATGCTGCATGAAAATGATGATCTCTACTGTAACCAATACACGCTGTACATTCGAATCTTTGTCTTCGGCATGGCGTTTACGAATCTGAAAATTTTCCTTTTCGTACATCATAATAAACATCCTTTGGACGATTTAATCCAAAATAAAATCATTACCTTATCCTTGCGACCGTTCCTACCGAGTCAAACTGCAAAGACTGGGTTTCATAGAAAGATAATAAAAAAGAATATTCAAATCTTTCGTCATAGCAAAGAAAGCTATCCAATCCTTGACGGAACTGTTCTGGAGTAAAAACTTTCTGCGACCCATTCTATTGAGACTGATATAAAAGTCAATCCGTGCACTGATATCAGGGTCCGAATCCAAGAGGCGACACGTCTCCAACGAATAATTGTTGCGGACCATTTTGACCAGGGCTTCTTGGTTTTTCCGGCTGAGCAGTCCCCATAATTTTCGACGCTTCAACGTTGTATTTTTAATTTCCAAAGCATATGCCGTAGCAACTAAAGTGCAGTCTGATGAATCGTAGATATGAATGTTGAATTCTTCCAAAGAAGTATTAAATGTCAGCATTTCTCCCAGAGCTTTATCACTCGATCGGTTCACGTTGCATCGTCCAAATTCAAAAGTTCTCATAGTATTGCTTTGAGCTATGGCAGGTGCCATTAAAGTCAATGGTTCTGTTGCAATATTTGGAAAGCTATCTTGTGAATTGTTAAAATTAAATTTCCAAAGTCCCAATTCTTCTAAACTTGTCGACCTACATACCTGTTCAAGAGCCGAGCTTGAAAATGTCAACGACGAAGAGGAAGCAGAGTCGACAGCAGCAGCTGTAACATAAAGCTGCCGTAAATTCGGAGCAGATGCCAGCGCACGCAACAAAGGGTCCAACCACGTGCATGATAATCCTTCATGAAGTGTTTGACAATTGTAAAGCGTGAACTTTTGCAGGTATGCATGACCTTGCAGAGATTGCTGTAGCAGCTCAAAATCCCATTCAGCATTCTTCACGGCCAATTTAAGATCCCACAGTTCCAGCTCTCGCAAGAATTTGGCTTGCACCAGCGTCCGAGATAAGACCTTCACGGGAAATGGAACACAACCAGAACAGGAATCAAACTTTAATTGCTCCAAGTTGGGTAATTCTCCCACCACTTCAAAAAGTCTTTCTCGTATATCGATGGCATTTCCTTGTTCGAGAAAGAAATCCTGCGGTACAAACACTCGTACTCGTTGGATATGAAAATTGGATTGCAAGGCGTCGATCAATTTCACAAGAGCTTGTGGGCTGACGTCTGTGCTGGGACGTAACAAATGAAGGCAGTTGAGAGACGCATCATTGCGCACTAAACAGTCCATATCCTTTGGGCTGGCCATGCTATGGAGTACAGTTGAATTTCTTTTTATATGGATTTCTTTGCAAGTTTAGTGCTGATGCAGGTGTTGTTTTCTTGAGAAGGGGTCATGGATACCTTTTTGACTCGTGATTAAAACGTATCTTTTTCACAAGGAACAAAAGCAAACAAAAAATAAATCTTGATAATCTTGAACCGATTTGGCCATTCAGAGACCAGAAAATAACAAAAAAATCTTTTTGTGACACAACATTATTTATTTTGTCGGTTCTTTGTTACATTGCAACGAATGATGGTGTTTCTACAAACCCACAGCAAAGTGTTTTTTATATTGATGCTGCTAGCGATAGTGTCCACATTTAGTCAAACAAATGCCTTACCCAAACCGAGCCCATCCATGACAGTACATGCCAAGAACTGGAGGCAGCAGAAAGTGATGGACGCCACAGTCCTTCTAATACGAGGTGGCACCCAAGGGATAGCTTTGACGAGACCGTTACAACGTGGCGGTGCTGAAATCGACAAGAGTGACACCTTGAGTATGTCGGATATTTCAACCATGGATGTTGTGTACGTAGCGATCAATGGTGTCCTTTTGGCGACCACTGTCTTGTTCTGTCGCAAAATGACTCGGACGGGTGGCCGGGCTCCATCTTGGCTTTTAAATTGGTTGGAAGAACCATATGCAACGGGACTTTTGCATGTGGGCTATTTCTTATTGGGGGCCTTGCTACGCCTATCATTACCACCCGGCTTAGCCCGTGTTATTTTCTCCCCACCATCAGTAGCCTTGTTGGGGACCGTCTTTCCGGCTGTCGAGAGTGTTCGAGCTGCCGTTACAGATTCTGGTTCGGACGACCGTACGTGGCTCATGTACTGGGTCGTTCACGGTATTTTTCAATACTCGACGGAATTCATCGACCAGTTGGCGTTGGAATACGAAAGCGTTTACAAATATTGGCATACCTTTGAAGTCTTGGCTATCTTGTGGTTGCTCATGCCTCTCACAGATGGTGCCACTCTCATTTACAAGACCTTGGCTCGGCCCTACCTGTTACCCTTGGTGGCCCCGCTCAAGAATGCTGCGGATGGTTGGATTGCCGGACTTGCCTTGACCACTATTAACGCTAGTTACATTTGGTGGTTTAGCTTCATCTTCATGCAGCTTCCAATCACCGTAAAGCGATATGCTGTCATGGCAGTTGGAAGCATTTTGCCCGTTGCTTCAACCATTGTAGCTCTTGCTTCAACAGCCGACAATTCCGAGATGCGTTGGCTTACATACTGGCCATGTTTCAGTTTGCTCTTTATCACCATGATTGGAGTCGAAAAATGTGTGGGAAGTTTCAAGGGTCTCTACGTAATGACCTTGGCTGCGACATTGTATCTCATGCTTCCAATGTTCGACGGTAGCATGAAAGTCTTTCGCAATATTTTGGTGCCCTTGTGTGGACAGCAAGAGCTGTTGATCATTCGAGATGCCCATTTGTTGGCTGAACAGCTCCTGAAGAAGATTCCCGTCGATCGTCAGGAATATGCCCGCCAGCAAGCTGCCAATGCTTTTGTGGGTCTTGATATCAAGTGATCATGAAATGGATATACTCCAATAGCTGGCTATTTATTAATTAGCTAGCTACTGTATTCATTCGAATAGCTACCATCGCGAAACCTCCGAGGTAGCGACTACCACCCCAACCGCGGACAATTTCTGGAGTAAACGCGCCAATGTGCGTCCAACATATAGATGACTTTTTGGATCTTTCGTTTCCAATCTTTTTTCTTTGCTTCCGTTTGCTTCTTCTTCTGCTTTCATCTTTCATCCATCTCTGAACCACAACACCAATCAGAGATAAAAAATACTACAAAAAGAATTGCACTTCCCAACATTTTGTACACCCATTTAACGTAGTCCAAAGAATAAGATGCCAGTTATGATGAGAGCCGTCGGATACCGCGAAACCGGTCCCATTGACAAGCTGGAAGCGTTAATCGACGTCGAATTGCCGATTCCCAGCATCACCGATGCTAATAGTCGCGACCTACTTGTCAAAGTCCATGCCGTGTCCGTCAATCCTGTCGATACCAAGGTACGGTCGGGTGCCATTCCGTTGCCCGCCGATCCTGTAAGAGTTTTGGGTTATGATGCCGCCGGGATTGTTGAACAAGTGGGTACTGGTTGTCAAGGTTCATTTAAAAAGGGAGACTCTGTTTATTACAGTGGCAGTCTAATTCGAGCGGGAACCAATGCCGAATATCATTTGGTCGATGAAAGGATCGTCGGACATAAACCACCATCGTTGACCATGGCTGAAGCAGCCGCTTTGCCATTGACAACTATAACCGCGTACGAAATGCTGTTTGAGAGACTCGATATTTGTGGCAGCAAAAGGCCTCCAGCTGGAGGAGATACTCTGTTGATCATTGGAGGTGCAGGAGGTGTCGGGTCTATGGCCATTCAACTGGCCCGAGTCCTGGCTCCAGACATGACCATTATCGCCACGGCGTCGCGCGATGAAACAGAAGATTGGGTGAGAGGTCTAGGCGCTCATCATATCATCAATCATCGACAGCCAATGGCACCCCAGTTCAAGGAAAAGGGCTTGAAAGCTCCAGGCTATGTCTTTAGTACGACTCATACGAAAGATCATTTGCACGATATTGTTGAATTGATGCCACCCCAAAGCAAACTGGGTATGATTGATGATACCGACGTTTTAAATGTGATGGCCCTGAAGAAGAAGTCCATCTCGTTCCATTGGGAACTCATGTTTACGCGACCTCTGTTTGAGACACCTGATATGGATGAACAAGGTAAATTGTTGGACAAAGTGAGCAAGTTGGTAGAAGAGGGCAAAATCAAATCAACGGCTACCGTGACTGCAGGCAAAATTAACGCAGAAACCTTGATCAATGCCCATACAGTCATCGAGTCGCACAAGGCCAAAGGCAAAATTGTCCTTGAAGGATTTTGATCAGACTCAACTGTAGCTTATAAAATAATTTGTATTATTAGAAAATTCCGTACGTCACATCTAATTCTAAAGAAATTCATTCTGATGCTACTACTACTACTCTTTGTGGTTTCTCCTTTTTCCTTTTTGTTGTTGTCGTCTTTTATATGTTGCTGGTTCTGCTCCTTTTTTTCAGCACCGTGGGTTCTGGTCTGCCACTTTTTTTCAAAAAATGCGTGCCATACAATCGCAATGGGAAGTTTCATAATATTATAGCATTTCTTGAGAAAAAATGAACCCCACTGTGATAATAAGTACGTAGACTAGACTACTCTAAAAAACAATGATGGTGTTGGCAAAGTAAATAATTCGATTTTAAAAAAAAATACCTAATGGAAAACATCAAAAGATACCAGAGCAACTGTGCGAACCCACTTCATTCTATTACGCTCATAAAATTAGGGTTCGTGAATCTTGTAGAGTAGAACAGAAGGCGCGAAAACCAGTTTTGAAAATATGTATTATGAATTCCAAATTGAACATACTGAATTTGAAAATAATGTTTGTTCAACTGTTGTTGCGGTTGCTTCATCCGATTCGTACCAGGTACTACTAGGGGTCTACTGTACAACTAGAATAGTAGAGTACCGTAGTTGTTGATGACCTGTGAGAGAGATGAACGAAGTGGCGCCATCTATCAACAGCAAAAAATACAAGAATAGCAAGGACTATCTAATTGTTACCTGGTAGTTCAAGTAATAATACGTAGCTAAGAGTACGATATTGTACTACTAGTAGATAATAGAGTCAATTCTTCACGGCATAGTTTGGATCGGTGGAAAGACAAAGCAGTTTTAAGTTTTAAGCAAGGAATTCTATAAATAGAATTCAATTGGTACGGAAGGATACATGATTGGATAGCTTATAGTTTTATACTTACTTGTATTGCTAGAGAAAATTGACAATATGCAGGATCAGCAGCATCAAGTAGTGAAGAACCCTGCGAAGAAGGAAGGAGGATATCCCCGCCAGCATGCACAGCAACAACAACAACAACAACAACAACAACAAGAGGTGATGCATTCGCCAACACTAACATCAGCAGCAACGGTCACTCCTGTACAAAGATATTTACGAAGTGGTGAAACGACAATGTCACAACGAGGACGTCCCATTTCTCAACGCGGACGATCGAGAGGGTCTATGATATCGTCTCGTCACTGTCGGGGATCATCATCATCTTCCGGTACCAACAGTCGTCAACATCACCATCCAGCAACAAAAATACATTGTAGTAGTAATACTACCGATAACACTACTGCTACTCCTGGAAGCAAAGGCAACAGTGGTATGATGCGTTTTATGGAAGGCATGGTATCTCCCTTTGTGCAGTGTTGGCAACCAACCAATTTGAATTCTTCTTTGTCGTCGTCCTCCTACTACTACAACAACAAGTATGCTGCTACTACTACTACTACTACTACTACTAGCTGTGGTGGAACAGGATGTGCAACGGACGAGTTTGTTTGTGGTAGCTCTACTGCTACTAATAGTGCTACTACTAGTACTAGTAGTAGACCTACAATAAGTGTGGTACAACAAACCAACAGTACTACCATGATGGTTACACCGACGACTCGATCATCGGTAGTAGTTCCTCCGATCCAGTATCGCATGTACCCTCGTACGACACCCAAACCACCAGTAGTAGCAGTAGCAGTAGTACCACCACCACCACCACCACCATCGACAACGATGACACCACTGCAACCATTATTGCCTCACCACCAACAACAACGTGACGGACAACCATTCGACGCAACGACAACGACAACCAATCCTTGTGCGATGGATGTTCTTTGTGGACGTGGAGGCAGCAGTAATCGACACAATAAACATTTTCGAGAATTAGTAGCGGCTAACAAGGCCGTATACAAGACTCTAACGAAGAAACAAAAGATGGTATTGTCACGCAAGATTGTTACTTTGGTACACGAGGCAGGTGGGCGGTTCTTGGCCAAGGATCCAGATCAGCATCATCATCAGGTATGGGTAGACATTGGATTGTCTCGATCGTTAGAAAAGGCGAGTCAAGCATTGCGAGAAAAGGGAACCAATACTACTATTACGACTACTACTACCACCGACAGTTGTAGTGAAGTGTCAATGGACACAACAATAGATGAAAATACCAACAAGAAAGGAAGAAGAAGCAGCATCGATAATAACAGCAACGATAACAAATCAACATTCAAAGTCAATCCACGCGTTGTCGATGCACCACCCCTGATAATTCCAGATCACTTGAAAGATATGTATCAACCCTTCTCCAAAAAACAAAGACGATTGGAAACTACTACATCAGCAGTATTAATTACTGATACCAATAATAATACTAAAAATCATCGACCAGTTCAAACGACGACGACGACAGCATTCCCAGAACATGCAAAACGGAATCCTCGCGACGTTTCTGCAGCAAGTGTTCCAGATCCTTGGATTGCGGACTTTTTTCCCGTTCCAGCTGCAACTGTAGCGTCCAGAAACTGCTGGCAACAACAAGAGCAACAACAACCATGTAATCGTAATAATGATCTTTCGGATCGAAATTTCACTATATCTGCTCCACATAGACGTGATCATCCCTTTGGAAATCAACAATTGTCGACCAAGAATCAATCACAACGACAGCAAAAAAATGATCGTTTTTCGCAACCTACAATCACGGCATCGTCTAATTCTTATTACCAGCAGCAGCAGCAACAGCATCCATACGCAAGCTCATCATGGTCGGAACATGTTCCTTCGACACCACGTCCCTACAGATACTGCGATAGGGAACACCGGCATCCAGCCTCGCCATTGGAAAAATCTGAACGTGCAACCAGTACAGTTGCACCGACAACAACAACAACATCGCCGTCGATTGTGTCGTCTACGCATGTCTTAGATCCTACCAAACGTGGTGGTCTCTCTCCCGAATGGAAACGACAACGAACTCACGAAGAGGTCGGGAACAACAACAGTACCAGGCAAAGCAACAGTACTACCAATAATGCCCAGCTGAATGATAGTACGGAAACTCGTGATGAAGAAGAATACGACCACGACAATGTCGTTTTGATGCACACCAGCGTACATGCATTTTCGTTGCAAAATACGTCTCTCACGGATGGTGGTGGTGGTGGTTCTGACCTTCAATTACCGGCAGAAGTAGAAAGCAAGCTGTCATTGCAAGACAAAGTTATTTCTCCATCAAGAATGTTGCAAGTTGGTAACAATACCATCACCAAACACCGTTTAAATACAAGTGCCGAAGAAGAAGGATTAGCGGGGTTGGTAGCTCTTAGTTCGGCAAAGTTTTTGCAACTCGATGACAACTAACTTAAAACTGGGAAATATTTACTAAATAAAGAACATCCAGAGCGCGGGCTGTTTTTCTTTGTCGGCTGATTCATAATGTGCAATGCATGACATGCATACAACATTTAAATTCAAATAAAATAGGCTTATACATTATTTAGTGCAAATATATCATGGACTCTTTTCTTGCAAGTGCAAAAAATAGTTGCTGCAGGAAGAACCGTGACGCCGAGAGCTTCTGGGGGTAGTCTAGTAGTGCTGTGACTTTGTGCTAATCGGTCTGGTTGGATTAAATAGATGGAATTTTGTTGTACGTCAACATTCCAATGCGTCTCTCGTTTCCAACAAAATTTGGAATCTATACTACACAACAAACGGCTTGGTTTGAACTTCTCTGCATGTGCTTGTAGATGAATTCCCCATCAACTCTGCTATTCCCAATCCATTCCACTTCCTACAAAGAACTGTCCGAGTAAGTGTCACTCTCCACGAACGTACTAGGCAAGGCGAAGGTGACTTTCTTTTCCATCTTCTGCTTTGGTATGCTACGATGACGAGCAGAATGTACATGTTGGTATGGTGGCATTGCTCTCGACAGCCCATACAGTTGCGGCTGCGGCAGACAAAAGGTGCCACGAGGAATGCAACCATGCGTAAGCGGGTGATGGAATGCTCAAACAGGCCAATCCGGCCAATCCCAAAGCCCAGACCCGTTTGGTCGGTCTTTCCAGAGTATGAAAAAAGTAAAATGTGCATGTTCCTGCAATGGCATGGTCAATGTAGCACAAACTGTTGGCCAGGGCGTACGATCCCAGTGCTTGTTCTGTATGAAAAATTGTGCTGATCAGTCCTGATAACAACACTAATACTCCTAACCAAGTTCGTCGTGTAGGCAGAATGCTAAGTTTGGCGGCTTTGGCTTTTAGTACGTTCAAGGTATTCCTAGAACCATTCATCGTGTCAACGTTACTTGTTGCATTGGCCCTGACGAAAGGATATTTCGACACCAAATATATTCCACTCGCAAAGTAGGCAATATTACTGACCAAGAAGCAGCCAATCACGGTAAAAGCATCGGGAGCGGCCAAAGTGTGATCCATTTTGGTACAAGGCCACCAGCGGGGCATGATGGCGTCACCCGATCCGAGGACAAAGGTCGTGTACGGAGGTACCAGTGCCAGGAAGAGAGGCAAAGTCCACCAGTAATTCGAGAACCAGGTAATCGCAGCATCACGAATTCCTTCTTGTCTTGCGGAAGAAGCAGGCCATTGAAGAGACGACAGGAATTCGGATATGCTCTTGATTTTGCGACTGGTAGAAGATGTGGCTTGGACGGAAGCCGTGGACAAGAGGCTTCGGACATTGATGGATGGAGGGTTGGTGCTGGAGCTGCTTTTTTGAGTGGGTGATAACGAAGATGTAGAGAACTCAGAAGTGGATTCGGTCGAATGAAAAATGGACTTGATGGAAAATGCAGGAAGTTGCGTGCTGCTGGTCGAGTAGTAATAATAGTTTGTAATGGATGGCACTGGTGTGATCTGCGGAGGGACTCGTAGGGCAACATGCACGAAAGAATGACCAGAATATTGTTCATGAGAAAGATGACTGGATAGCTGAAGAGGCTCAGAAGGAAAGGCATGCACTGTGGCAAGAAGGGCTGTTAAGCAGAACGTTATAGTGATGGATGTTGCCATGGTCGCTGTGCTTTCTTTTTGTGCATTTAAAGTGAGAATGGTAGACCAAGAACTCTTTTTAGAAAAAAGAGAATTCCAGAAAAAGTTGGATCGAAGGTGATGGTTGTGCTTCAAATTTTGTTTTACAGGTGGGACTGAGCGGATACGAAGATACCTTTTCGTGGCCGTTGGTGAATTTGAGGCAACAAGAGACAAAAAAATAAACGGCAGTCATTTAGATCGTTTTGACGACTGTCTAAATGACTGAACAGTTAATTACGGTACTCTATAAGGAGTATTTACGCAAAACCCATCGATTTGGATCGAAGTTGAATGCCAGCTGAGATCACCAGCGCCAGTCTAGTCTGTCCACCCTCCTTCTTTTTGGATGTAACTTCAGCAATAACGTCAACTTATTGTTTTCGGTACTCTGTACTGTACAGTAACTGGATTTGCTGGGGATGATCAATGGATATTAGAATTGGCTACTAGTACCAGGTAGCAAGTACCAGGTACTACAGTAGACAGGTACACTAGTACCTGGTACCTGGTACTACGTACTCGAGTACTGCGTACTACGTACGTATCAAAGAATTCAATTTTGGACAGGACGGAAGCTTTTTCGCTGGCTGAAGACGATATCAAGAGAGAAATATAATACAGTAATAATATATATAATCACTTCAGTTGCTGTGTCTCTGGCCTGGCTCTATTTTTTGACTGTCATAATATTATTATCGCACACTTAGAAAAAGACCAATCCCACACCGGAAGATACTCGGAATAAGAAAGACAGCATGCAAGAACCAACACCAGAAGCAGAGGGTAACGCAGATGATGGTAGCTACTACAGTCACTGTAGCAGTCACAAAGAACATTCCTCTAGTGCAAGTAATAGTAGTGTGGGCAGCCATGACGATGAAGCTTTGGATGACCTGAGCGTCCACTTTTCTTCCGAGGATGACGAAGAGAATGAGAACGGTAAACAACGCTTCACTGCTGCTGCTGCTGCTGCTGCCAATCGTCGAACCTCTCAAAAACGCAACGCTGGGCGTTCCAAGATTAGCACGGGGACTAAAAAATACATGGCTGCATACAAAGAGCACTGTTCTGACGGAATTTTGAGACTTGGCAACCTTGTTCCCGACTTTCCCGCCGAAACATCACAAGGGAGGATAGAATCATTCCATAAATGGAAACAGGGTACATACAATTTCGGTGCTGTTTAGCTTTCTCTGAGAGTCTTTTTGTTGCTGCTATTGTTATTTTCCTTATTACTACGGCTGACTTGACTTACCCGCAAACATATTCTCGCGCAGGCAAATGGGCCGTACTGTTCTCGCACCCATCCGATTTTACTCCCGTCTGTACCACGGAGATTGCGGCTATTGCCGCCAAGAATCCAGAATTAAAGGAATGTGACTGTCTTTTGATTGGATTGTCGGTCGATTCGGCAGAATCCCACCAGGCCTGGGTGCAAGATATTGTTGCACACTATCAAGAACAGTTCGGCCGTGAATTGCAAGAATCGGAGCTTGATTTTCCTATCATTGCCGATTCGGATCGAAATGTCGCCAATTTGTTTGGAATGATCGACGACAGTACGGAAAGCAATGTAACGATTCGAACTGTGTTCATCATCGATCCTGATCACCGACTCCGGCTGAATTTGAATTATCCGGCTTCTGTCGGGCGGAACGTCAACGAAATTGTTCGTTGCATCAAAGCCTTGCAGTTGTCCTACCAAAAGTCTGTCGCCACTCCCGAGAATTGGCCCCATAATCATCCTGAAATCAAATTAGAAGATGGCTCATTGTCTCGCCAATTTAAAGGATCCGTCTTTTTGTTGCCCACAGTCACCACTGAACAAGCATTTTTGAATTATCCTCGATATCATACCTGTGAGGTGCCCTCTCAAAAGAAATACCTACGGTTGGTACAGGCTAGTCATGTGGGTGTGGACGCATCATCTGCTTCTATGGGCAGTACTGATGAAGATCACAACAGTTACAACACGAATGGAGCCGTTATGTCGTCCAAGAAGAGCAACGGAGATGGCGAAATACCCAACGGCAACAACAATAAAGCTACCAAACGAGAAGACAAAGGAATTCAGACAGTAGAGGAACCATTTCAGTGGCCATGGGAGAGACATGACCCAGTTTATGACAGCAAGATTGCCTCCGCAAAAGATCAGACCACAACATCAGCTCAAGGAGAGCCATTCCGATGGCCATGGGAATCCAGTGAATCAACGAGCGACGAGAGTGCTCCAAAAAGGCACATAGCATCAAAAGGCGGCAACAAAACCGAAGATAGATTGGTTGCGAAGAAGGGAGAATTATTATTTAAGTGGCCGTGGGAGAAGAATAGCGGGGGATGGAAGTGGCCGTGGGAAGAAGATGATCAGAAGTAAAAGCATGATAGTTGCTAGTAAAATACTGTATCCAGTAGAAGTAGGACCGGAAGAAGCAATTTAGCTAGAGCAGGGTGCCTCAAGACTTTTCAAGTTCGTCTACCAGATACCTAATTGTTATCCACCCTCTCTTAAATTCAGTGAAAGATAAATCAAGTCGAATGGGATTGCAAGTTAACGTAACTATCATCTTAGATTACTGCGAGGATTTATCATGCATCCCAAGGTTCTGTGCCAAGAAGTTGTAAGTAAGAGCCCACATGTAGGCACGCTGAGAGTTATCAGCTGCACCACCATGGCCTCCCTCTGTGTTCTCCCAAGAAAGGATCAGGGGTGCCCTTTCTTTGCCGGCCTCTTCTAACAGGGCAGCGACCATCTTGCGCAGGTGGCCTGGGTGTACGCGATCGTCCCGGGTCGAAGTAGTGAAGAGCGTCTTAGGACAGATCCAGTCTGGGTGTTTACTTCCAGTCTCAGGTCCTAAATTGCCATCGGTACCGAGTTCCGGCTTGCCCAGAATATCATGACGCAAAAGATGGTAAGGAGAGTGTCTGCGCAAGAATCGCCAATCGTCAGTGTCCGGATCACCATATTCGCCAGCCCAACTAGCACCTGCCAAGAGCTTGGTATAGCGTTTCATATCCAGAAGAGGGACTTGGCAGACAGCAGCACCAAAGAGCTTGGACGAAATAGGGCGAGTGATAAGATTGCCGACCAATAGTCCTCCGTTGGAACCACCAATACAAGCCATCTTCTCCGGTGTTGTTAGCTTGGCATCGATAAGTTCCTGGGCTACAGCCTCCACATCCTCATAGCACTTGTAACGATTCTCCTTTTTAGCCGCTTGATGCCATCTGCGCGAAAAAAAGAGGGAGAGTGAGCATTTAGATGATCAAGCACCATTCAATTCAAGACTTATATGTCATTTTGCATTTCTTACTTTGGCCCGTATTCTCCACCTCCTCGAATATTTGCGATCACTTTGATACCACCACGTTCCAACCAGCCAGCGCCGACACCTGCCGAGTAGCCAGGAAGCATGGAAATCTCGAATCCGCCGTACGCATCCAGAAGAACAGGATTAGTTCCATCGAATTTTACATCTTTACGGCGAATGACAAAGTAAGGAATTTTGGTTCCATCCAGCGACGTTGCAAAGTGCTGCACAACACAAAGGCCGTCGGCGTTGAACATGGCAGGTTTAGCCTTGACCGGTTTCGAAGAAGCACAACAATCTTCGGCAGATGCCATTTCAAGTGCATCCGGGACCAAGTAACCATCGCGCATCAACCAGAGTGTGTTATCAAAACTACTATCACGACAGTGGCTTCCCACACCAACATCCTCGCCGACCAGGACTGCAGCTCCTTCGCCACCACTTTGCTGAACAAACGTTCTGGTATCCGGGTCATACTTGTGGAACTCGAGGACGGTTTTGACATCTTCCAAAATTTTCAAAATAATAAAATCTTTGCATTCCGTCTGATGCGACAAGGATCGGGAGGGAGTTGGGGTGAAGAGTTCTGTGGCGTTTGACCAATTATCCTCCATCAATTCGTCCATGGGCAAAGCTACAAGAGACCCAGCCGCAAATCCCTTGCCATTCTTCTCCATGTCGGATCGCAAGGTCATGAGTGCCATACAACCAAAAGTGCCAATCTCTGCGTCTTCTGGCATAGGAACTTCCTTGAACGGTGTACTCTCTGCATCGGCAGTTATTTCCTTGATTGTATCAGGAGTCAAAGGACGATACCAGTGTTTGCTAGAATAAAAAGTAATTTGTCGGACTTGGAATTCGTGGGCAAATCCTCGATCCAAGTAAGAGGATTGATAGGCTAGGATATCGGTTTGTTCGCCCTCAAAGACAGTCACGGCCTCTTCCAAAGGAGTGCCTCGCTTCCAGCTCTTGACGACACGTGGATAGCCACTGTCTGTGAGGGTTGATCCATCACCACCAAAGTCAGTACCGACCAACAATTCGTTGCGAGATCGATATCCAATGTTCGTCTTGGCAGGATCGAGAATGGCAAAGCCCTGTTCTGGTCCATCGGGGTCGATAAAGGTGTTGGTTTTGAGACAGAATTCTCTAGCAATTTTGGCATCAGACCCACCTGGCGAGAGCTTGACAATGGCGCGATCGTAGGCGGAGTCGGGTCCTTCGTGAAGGAGTATGCTACCTCCCCAAACCCAAGTCTTGGCAGTACCGGTGGATGGCTGTTCAATGAAATGTAATTAAAAAAATGTCATGGCCAGGGCATATTGTACAATCATCAGACAATGCAGTAGTGCAAAATTCACACACCCCCACCTTCCTCTAACGAAAACTTACCGGTGGTAAGGCATCTAAATCCAACACTGTTGTCCATTCTGGATTGTCGCTCTTGAAGGATTCCAATGTAGTCTTTCGCCAAATTCCTTGAACGTGCTTAGCATCTTGCCAAAAATTATAATAACACGAATCTGGTTTGTTGCCAATACGGTAACTGTAGGGTATCTTGTCCTTGGAACTATTATTTATAAAATAATAATAATAATGAAAGTGTAAAGAAAGAAGAGAGTGTATGTGTTAATTATTAGAGAATTGCAAAATGGGAAACGCTCTTATAAAAACAGCATCGTCGTAGATTTACAGCAGAATGTGTGTTTGTGTGTAAAACGTACTCTAAAATACTTTTGATACGCTCAAATGTTGGTGTGCCTTTGGGATCGCCAACGTGATCAATACAAATTTTGTTCTTTGCTTCTACCCATGCCAATTGCTTTTCTCCCAGTACTTCCTCCAACCAAAAATGAGGATCGTCCATAGGAGGCGTCGTCGTCGTCGTCGTCGTCGTCGTCTCCTTTGACGTATTACTACTCTCTTCTTTACTACTGTTATTACTTGCTGTCATGTTGAAATTATTATTCCCTCACACGTCTGTATTATTTAATTATTATGTGTGCGTTTTCGAGCACTAGTAGCTATACTATGTCTACTAGTGCCACTAGTAGTAGTGGTACTGCATGTTTTGTACTGGTAGCTTTGCTGTCCCCAAAGCCATGAGCCAAAACGAACATCAGAGAAGAAAGTTGTTCCAAAAGGATACCTATAGATATGCTTTAGGAAGAAGGTTATTTAACGGGAATATGTCAGCTCATGACTTAGATTTTTTCATTTTTTTCCTCGTCTCTACAAAATTTATTTGCTCAGTATCTAAAAATTATGAGTCAGACGAGAGACAGACAGTACTAGTCACACTAATAATAATAATAATGAAAATAATAACGCCCTCTTTGAATGTCGGCACGTGATGATGATGATGATGATGATGATGATGAAGTGTCGGAATGATGCAGATCGTGCGTTGCGCTGCAACACGTGTGTGGGAAGCGACCTGTTATGAGCTCGGAATATTAAATATATCAACTAATTGTTATGCGTGAGGAGGAGGAAAAGGGACGACAACGACAACCATTATTGATTGTTCGTATGAAACTCTTGTAGTAAAGAGATAAAATTCGATTGAGAATTGATTATTGACTTCAAATAATTATTGTTTAACAGACAGAAGGACAATGACAACATCTAGACTCGTTCCAGTCGTGTTGTGCCTACTAGCAAACTCTCTGTCCTTCAATACCGCCCTCGTTTCAGCTCCGTCCCGTCCAACAACAACTGCCAACCAGAGTCCAGCTTTCGAGACTGGCAAAGATAATTACAACAGCATCGACGATCGTAGGAAGAACCAGGCCACGAAAAGTCCAATTACCGCTGCAACTGCCGATAAAAAAATTACCATTGCTCGGATACGTTCTACGCGACGAACGGATATTGATGCTGTGGCGGATCTGCTGTCGTCCGCCATTTCCGGCGACCTCACTAGTTGTGCTTCCAACAGGAAGAATGATAATACATTCCGCATGAGAGTAGAACGGTTACGCACAAAATCGTCTTTGAGAACTACGCTAGATCTTCGCATGAGAGCAATGGAAGAAGGTAAAAAACAGTTGGCACAACAAACAACAACACAAGCGAATCAACACAACGACGATGACGATCGAGCGCAACAACAAGTATTACAACACTTGTGGTCTACGAAGCATTCCTTTCGCCGAAAAATCAAACAAGCGGCCGAAGTATCGAACGAACCACATCCTTGGCAACACCACAATTTTGACGTCGTACCACCCAACGACAGTTGCTGGTTGCGACACGAGATGATTTCGGCGCAAGATATTACCACTGGAAACATTATTGGGTTTTGTGAAATTGCCATGTTACATTGTCCACCGTCGACGGTCACGAAAGCTGCAACAGAAATGGGGCCCCCTGATGTGGCTCCGACCATTGCCAATCTCATAGTATCACCAACGTGGAGACGCAAAGGAGTCGCAAGGGGACTCATCAAGAGCGCGGAACGAATTGTGCAACGCAAATGGAAGTGTGACAGACTAGGATTGTACGTGGAGAGAAACAACGGAAAAGCCATGGATTTGTACATGAGATCTGGGTACGAAGTCACTACTTGGTCTTCGTTACATGCAGGGGATGCTTCCTCCACCAGGTGGTACATGAACAAGTCTCTCTGTTGAACAACTACAAAATAATAATGAGCGAAGCATGTTATTACTATTTTAGTCATGAAAATGTTTCTCTTAAGGTTTTAAAAAAGTCGGCGTCACACTACTTTCCTCGTAGAGAACAAGTAGAGCAATACCATTATCCTGCTCTCTCCTCGCCTCGTGAAAATTGTGCGTATCCTTTTGATAATGCTTCCCCTCATGTTGAAAATTGAAAAAATCAATCGACACACCGCTTTTAAAAATCCAAAACGCTTCCAATCATTCGTCCACCCAATTCCTGTAACTCGGCTTCAATACGACCATCAGCATCATCAGTACCGTTGCCGTTAGTAGTACCATTCAACTTGTTGCTGTGGTTGTTGTCAGACTCGCTTGCAAATGGATTTTCCTTCAGGCGACTTTGAATATTCAACGAACCATTGCTTCTACTTCCGTTGTTGTTATCTCCAGACCAAGGGCAAGAAGGCGACGGATGCTGCTGCTGCAAGTAAACGTTGTGGCTGGGACTTATAGACGATGATGTGATTGGGACCAAAGCCGGGTTGTTGCATTGCTGGTGACTCATCGGAGTGCCAATGGGAGTTGTTGTATTCGATAGAACAAGAGTATCCCTCAAAGGTGTTGTCGCCCCTGAGACTGGTGCTATTAATCCTGGAGGAGGTGCCAATCCTGGTGGGGGTCGCAATGGTCGTTGCGGGGACGATTCAAGAAGATTCTTGTTATTTTCATCCAAATTAGAGTCGTTTGGTGCACTCCATAGTCCGCAGTTGAAATCAACCGAGTTGGCTGAATTAACGCGGAAACGATTACGGGAGGAATCAAATGAGTTAACTGTGGTCTCGTTAGGCATCCATTGTTGAGTGCTGGCAGCAGGAGCAATAGATGGTACAGTAGGGGGCGACCATCCAGAGTTACCACCTTCGCACGAAAATAGAGTTTGAGAATGTGGAGACACGGGGGGTAGGCGATTGTTGTTGTCGTAGTAGAAAGACGACGAGTCTGTTGTCGAGATCGAAAGAACAGTGGCACCGCTACTAGTCGGAGGGGTTGCTGTAAAGGTAAAATTATTCGCGTTGGGCGTTGAGAAAGGTGATTGCGTGCGGTTATTAGTGGCCTGGTTCTTGGGGGGCTTTGGAAAACGACCACCTTTGCCGCGACCACCACGAGAGGTTTGGATGTTACCTCCGCGCCCTTTACCACCACGAATGTGTTTCTGTCCTTTAAAGTTCTTATTCGAGTCGAATTGGGCTTCGTTGCCATTACTCTTGAAGTTATTCGATGCAAAATGACCAGCGGCCGTCACACCATTCTCCTGTTGCGCAGTTGTTGGTATGACCGTGCCGTTTCCTTTCACGTTTGATTTCTGTACTCGATTCGATTTGGTATTCGCTGCTGCTTTTCCTGTTCGCACACTCGTACCGGTAGTAGTCGTAAGCTTTCCTTTCTTGGCATTTCCACGAGACACTAGTTGTTGTTGTTGACGAGGAAGAGGACCGGATCGCACCGACATGGATCCACAAGAAATATCATCTGACATGGCAGCCGACTCAACTGTACAAACCGAAGGAATGGAATCCCGTAATCCTTTTGCCTCCATTGTTTCATCCGAGCTTACCACTGATTCCATTGCAGATGGTGAAGTTGCAATGCTGGCGCCTTCTTCCTCTTGACTCATGATCACAGACGAGGATGTTTGGGAGTTTCTGACGTTGGTTTCACTGCTATCTTTTGGGTCGTGCTCTTTTGCGTTAGGTTCAGGAGTAGTCATAGCTGCATGGTTGTTGTCATTATCTTCATTTGGTGGTATTGCACTCTCGTCGCCATCACCGTCGCTACGATGACTATTGGTGTTTGATTTTTCATCGTCATGGACATCAGCTCCATCCAAGGAAACTTCTTCTACCTTTGGTAATCGAGGACCTGTGCTCGTAGTCGTACCTTTTACTTTACTACCTCGATGTCCTTTTCGTTTGCGTCGCTTCTTAGTTTCTGATGCTTGATGCCTCCGTTTCGTAGTGTTCACGTCTCCTGATTTGTCGTTGTTATTGCTGTTGCGGTTGTTATTGCTGTTGTTGCAGCCAGGAGATAAAATTGCCTTGCGTATAACGACTGCTAGTATAAGTACCAGTAGTGCGGTGACAGCGGACGAAGCCGATGCAGTCGCTATCACACCATAGTCGTTAACCATGGTATCCCACCAGGCAGTGCAAGTATCTAAGACTGTCATCATGGCGTCACTGTTGTTTTGGGTTTTGAAGAGCGGTAGGAGACAGCAAGAGTATTGTAAGATGAGATGTGACTTCAAATCAATCATACGCGACTGTGTCGTGAATCGTTTCCAAACGTGGTCAAACACAAAACTCTCACTCTCTTCTCTATTTTGCGAACTCCAAAACCAAAAACGTACCGTATTTTCCCCAGTATAATCCATGTCATGCCATCCGGATGAACAATCAAAGCAACAATGGTCAAGAACCCCAATACCACCAGAGCTGGTGGAGCTGGCCAATCTATGCTGCTGCTGCTGTTGTTGTTGTAGTGGTGGTGGTAGTGGTAATAGTGACTATGATGACAATACTTTTCTTCTTCCATCAAAAGCATCGACTGGAGGGTGGCAAAATATTTTTGAGTCCACTCACTGATACCACCATTACCATTACCACCACCAACAACAACACCTTGACTGCTTGTGTGACTGTTGCTAGGAATCGGTGTAGATGCTGTGCTACCGTTGCTGTTGACGCCTTTACTTTTGTTGTTCTTGTTGTTGGTATAATAATTGGACACCAAAAGACGTAGACAATGACCCAACACCAAACTTCGTACTAATCCTACAACACCAAAGGTAGATCGTTGTAACCACAAAAACAAGGCGGCACAGGAGGCTAATAAATCCCAAACAGGACTGTCCAAAATAGATGATGATGATGATGATGATGATGTTGAAGAAGAAGAGCCGTTCATGTTGCTATCGTTGTTGTTATCATTAGAGACATTAAAGTCGCTTGATAATGATTGTTGAAGTTCTTGATCAGGTACCTGATGATCGTGATTGTTCGAAACAAGTTCAGCCCGAATAGATGTTTCCGGAGTCGTCGTCATCATGTCTCACGCTCACTCCCGGAATAATGTCCTGTTCGTTGGTTGTTTGGTTGATTCTGCGCTTTTGTTTTTTTTACGCAGGAAGACTTCTTTTTTCCACGACTCTTCTTATTAATACACCTCACCCCAACAACTACTACCTAAGAAACAGGCAAGAAGGTACTATTGTCCCGGCAGAGATAGAGAGATGGGTGGGTGGGTAGAGAGAGATATCTTTCCAAAGTTTATATGATGATAGCTGTCGGATGAGAAAGTCCCTTCACAAGATGCGACCCGATCATTAATTTTCCAAACAAGAAGCACGTTGCTCTGGTTTGTCGTTTCGGTTTTTTTTCCCTATCAGGATCGGTCTGCTGGTCGATTCAATACTAAAGCGCGCGCATGGACGGACAGACTGCAAGAATATGTTGGAAGCCAAGTGTGCTACTGGAGTATCTTTTATTATTTTTGTCGAATTCCTGACTTCTTTTGCACGGCTACATTCGTTGATTGTTTTTTATCAGGACAAAAAAAAAATTAATAACAATTGAGTTAGTTTCCTTGGGATGAATCAACATCATCATCACTGTCCACTATCTGGTACTATTTCTCACTCCCCCCATTTTCTAAAATCATGCTAAATAGAAGGACAGCTCGTTCTGCGAGTAGTAATATAAGTGATACCGAAACTGGCAACACAACATCATCCTCTCTGACGGAACCCAATGACAACAACAGTTCCTCTCCAACAAATAATAATAATACAAATCCAACAGCAACAACCACGACAACACATCAACAACAACAACCACGACAACAACCGAAACAAACCGTCAAGAAGAAACGCAAAAAATCTTCATCTTGGAAACATTATCTGCCCCTCTGTTTTGTGTTTACTTATGTCGTGGTCGTTATGATGGCTCTGGCCTTGTTGGTACGATATTTATGGAATCCTTCGTCAAAGAACAAAGATGGAGGAGGATCTTCCACAGCAATCATATCTCAATTTCAAGCACAACAACACGATGCTAATCGATTAAAAGTGGGAGAAACATCCTTGGATGGAACAGATCCAGCCCATTTGGAATATCCCAAAATCCTTCGTCCCAACAACGACGATTCAACAAAACCATTTTATTATTATAAGTATCCTATCCTCAGTCAAGCAGCACTCGACATGTGTACCAGAACACTATGGCATACCATTGAAACAACTACCATTGTCTTACCCAACAAAGAAACCTTTGTCCATACGGGTGATATTGATGACTTGTGGTTGCGCGATTCGGCGGCGCAGGTACATCCCCTCCTGGTACCACTGTTTGGGCCCAATCGGACGCAATCGCTGATTGCGACAGATGCCAAATTGGATCGGATCGTATCTGGATTAATACGACGTACTGCTACGTACATTCGACACGACCCGTACGCCAATGCCTTTCGGATCGACGATTCGTACGTTTTCAGCCAAGCACAGAAGCGGATGGGCCGTCACGACTTGATTTCAACATGGAATTACGAATTGGACAGCCTGGCCTTTTGGATGCGCATGGTGTACTTTTATGCCAAGCAGTCACCCAACGGAATGCGACCCGAAAGCGTCGTACGATTGGAAAAAGTTCAACAAGCAGCAGAAATTATGGTAGATTTATGGAAAGCCGAACAGCAGCACGAACTTGACGATGTCTCTGTACCGCGGGGGCCGTTGTTTGATTGTCTCAATTGCAACAAACCGTACCGATATCCGGGTTTGCCCCGCAATGGCAAAGGATCACCGACCAATGCTTCCGCAGGATTGACGTGGACAGGGTTTCGTCCCAGTGATGATGAATGCAAGTACGGATATCTTATCCCGGCCAACATGTTTGCCATTGTAGCGTTGGAATACGTACAAGACATGGCCACAAAAATTTGGAAGAACTCTGAATTGGCCATCAAGGCACACAGATTGGCCCAGGAAATACAACTGGGAATTGAAACACATGGAATTGTGACGCATCCTGTGCACGGCAAAATTTATGCCTACGAAGTTGATGGTCTAGGAAATTCGTTTGTCATGGATGATGCCAATATCCCATCCTTACTTAGCATTCCTTATTTGGGATACAAACACTACGATCGACAAGTTTATGCCAATACTAGACGATTCATCTTAAGTCACGACAATCCGTACTATCACAAGGGAACTAATGACATAACAGGAGAGATAGAGGGATACGGCTCTCCGCATATGGAAAGGGCCATTCGCAACAACATCTGGCCCATGTCCATTGCTATGCAGGGGCTGACCAGTGATGATGTGGAAGAAAAGGTCCGACTGGTCGAAACCTTGGTCAAGGCGTCGGCGGGTACAGGATGGATGCACGAGAGTTTTGATGTGGCCAATCCTCGTCACTTTACGCGATCGTAAGTGTGAATATTACGAACTGCCGCTGCCGCTGTCGCTGCCGCGTTTCTGGTTGATTTGTTGTCCAGAACGAACCTTACACTCTTTTTTTAAAAATCGATGTTTGTTGCAAAGTTGGTTCTGTTGGGCCGACTCGTTGTTTGCAGAGCTAGTTATGTCATTGACAGATCAATGTCCCAGTACAGAGCACAAGTACAGAGTCATGGAATGGAGAGACCTGGTCCTGGTGCCTGGTGGCATCTACGCCGAAGATTAAGTCATGGGGTACTATGCTTGGCGTTGTCGCGAATATTGGTGCCGGGTCCAATGCGGGTGTTCTGTCTGAAGGAATCGTGCGCATTTAGGTCCTCCAACGGCTACCGTACCTAGGAACGCCCGTCCCCCGCCCGCGAATGCATCACATTGCAGGAATTATTAATGGCGTGTTCCCAGCTAGCGTTCCGACTCGTACTTTTCCAGAATTTTACGGACGCTCGTAAGGAGCAACCTTCGTCGAAGTATCCTCAGGAAAAAGAGAGTGCACTTTTTATAGCATCAAGGGAGGTATGCGATAGACAGCATGAAAAAAGGACGTAAAGCATGTCAAAATGCTAAAAAATACCGCGACGTTTTCAAGATCAATAGTTTTATTACTATAAAATAATAGTTAAACTACGGTACCTCGTGAAAGTGCATCTCGTTGTCATAATATATTATATATTATATCCACCTATGTTTTACAACTTGTGGTAGTTGAGTTGTGCAATTTCGGCATCACGAGCCTTGATCTTTTGAATATCGTGATAAATTTCTTTCTTGAAGGGGTCCAGTTTCATGTTGGGAGCATAATCCTGCAAGGTCTTGGTTTTGAAACTAAGGTCCGAGGCTCGCTTCAATCGTCGTTGACGTCCAATGGTAATTTCCGGATCCGCCAAAGCCAAAGCCTCGGCAGTCGCAGGCATGGAATTGTTCAGCAAATCTTCGTATCTCAAACCTATAAAATGAAATCAAGTGATTTTTTCCCCATTTTTATGGTGTATCAGTTACGATGCGTATAAGAAGATGGTTGGTTGGATACGAAGAGAAAGACAGAGATACAAAAAAAAAGCATAAAGTTAGCATGCTATGATTTATAGGTAGCAGTGTATAGGAGTGTACAGGGAGTGTATCAGCATGTTCACCTCCCTCTTTCTCCTCCCCAAGGTGTTAAAATGGAAACGCTGTTAAAAAGGTATCATCTTTACTATCGAATGCATAAACACATAGATGTTTGTTCGCTCGACACCACCAAGGGAGAGAGAGAGACGAATCCTGTCTCCATTGGCGATTTCCTTCCGCCTCCTCACTAAATATACGTAACTAACTAACCAACTAAGTAACTAACAAACAAACAGCTCTTACCCATTTTGTTGAGTTCTCTGCCTACTGCTCTTTGGTAGGCAGGAGCGACGACCTTCATGACGGAGTGGTAAAGTTGATTCATCCTTTCCACTAATAACTTTTGATCTCTTTTTGACTGTGAAGAAGAGTAATAATAATATTGCCAACTTGAAAGTATAAAAAATAAGCACGCCGTATTCAATAACAACCCCCAAACTCTGTTGCGTTCGTTGTGCCATGTTTGCAGCAAAGAAAAAAGCTACCCGGATGTGACGTGTCATTGATGACGTATAGAAGTGTAGACCAATAAAGACTACCTGGGCAGCCAAAGGAGTTACCAACATCATACAACAACAACATCAGTGAAATTCTGGTCTCTGTGAAGTCCTACTAGGTCCTACTAGGTCCTAGCTAGTAGGCTCAAACGCATTGCTATTCCATTATACTTTACTCTACTATCATCTCCCTCTATACAAAAGCATGACATCGGAACAAGACGACACTCTTCCTCCTCCTCCTACTACTACTACTACCACTACTATAGACTCTGATCAGAAACGACGACATCATACATTCACGGAAGCCCTGTTGGTGAATGGTCCCACTTGTCAACAACCTCGGGACGATGGTGACGTTCTTTCGGTAGAACCTGGCAATTGCTGTGTAGTGAATATTTCTCCGGCACAACCACCTCGAACACAAAGAATACTTCCAGCCGCACCAATAATAACAACAACAGCAGCGATGTTAGTGCAGTCATTATCCATTTGTAAAAATCAACAAGAAAAGGAACAAGAAGAACATGAACTGGTGGAACATCCGGTCGTATCCTCCTCCTACTACTACACGACTCCTACCGATTCTCATGACCAGAATCACGACAGTAAAAAAACCAACTTCATAGTAGTAACAGATGCTGCACAAGACTACGGATACAAATACGAATTTTGCCATTCACAACCGCCATCAACATCATCCCTACAAGATGGAAATTGTTGGCAAGCACCTTCCGAACAAAATGACAGCAGCTTTGACGATGACGATGATCACAGTGAACCTTTCTTGGATCATTACTATCAAAGCAATTCTGCAGACCTACCTTTTGGATCCTCTATGCAAATAAATGCCAACAAACAACAGCAAATATCATCATCGTTAGTATCACCAGCAGCCTCTGATCCTTGTGTTTACTTGTTGGGATCTGCGTATCATCCCGCATTGGACTACGAACGACAACGAAATCACGAATTGTCACTGTACTGGTTTACCTACCGATCCGATTTTCCCGAAATTGCACCGTACCACATTACCTGTGATGCAGGATGGGGATGCATGTTGCGATCGGCTCAAATGTTGCTCGCTCAGGCCTTGAGGGTGCATTTCAAATCACGTAACTATTCGTCTCATCACTTGTCGTTGGCCCAAAAACGACGCGAACCCTTTTTACGGAGTCTCTTGATTTGGATGGCCGATCTTACACTCAAGGACAGTGTGTACAGTCTGCACAATATGGTTGCGACAGGCATGGCCAAATACGAAATTTTACCAGGAGAATGGTACGGTCCCGGATCGGCTTGTCACGTGTTACGAGATTTAGTCCACGCCCACGAAGCAAAGCAATTGGCACTCTGGACCAAGAAACAACAACACCGACAAGAGCAAGAAGGAGGAGGAGGAGGAGGAGGAAGAGCAAAAGACGAATCAACCAAAACGACGACCTATAGTCCGAACAAACCGGTGCGTGTCTTTCGTGTTCACGTGGCCTCACAGGGAACCGTGTATTATGATGCCGTACGAGAGCTCATGACGCAAGAAAGTCGGTCAGAATTCGAACAACAACAGCAACAACAACAACAACAGTCAAGTATCTCTGCCACCAAACAACAACAAGAAGACATGCCCGAACATCCTCTGGCCACAGCCGCTGAAGATTTACAAAAAGAAGTACAATACCAACAGGCATTGGAACGATTGGAATGGGATACAGGATTGTTACTATTGATTCCACTTCGGCTGGGTTTACAAACAGGCATTACGGAAGAGTATGCCAAATCTTTGGCGTATATTTTTTCCTTGCCTCAATCGGTGGGTGTTTTGGGTGGCCGTCCTCGCGGAGCGCGATGGTACGAAATAAAAAAGAGGTGGTCGTGTTGTAGTTGTTATGTTCGAATGTGTGTGTCTTTTTTTCGCATGCTTTGTTTCTCATCAACACTTGTGTTGGTTATTGTTGTTGTTGTACTCTGCATAGGTTTTATGGAGCCTGGTCGGATGGAAGCAAAATTCTGGGATTGGATCCGCATACCGTGCAAGCAGCACCCCGACGACGAAAGGCGCGCGTCAATGGCAAGGAAACGTACGTGGTCGACATATCCGAAGAATACCTAAGAAGTGTACACACTACAAGCACAGAGACTGTGTCTATGTTGAGAATGGATCCTAGTATTGCTTTGGGGTTTTATTGCCGAACTGCGCAAGAATTTCAGGACCTGCAAAACAAAATGGAACAGTGGAGATTGGCCAACCCTAAGGTGCCACAACTTTTTACATTTGCTGAACACAGTCCTGACTATGCCAATGGCGGTAACCCGATGATGGATGATCTCGTGACGGGTGGAATGACAGGCTCTTCATTCTTGGACGAGGATGGCGAAAACAGAAGTAACGCCAGCGATGAAGAAGATTTTGTTTTTCTTTGAGTAATTTGAGTGATGTCATTCACTTCGGTCAAAAATTATTAAGAAAGTAAGGACGAGAGTGACAAAGAGGCGAGAGTAACGGAGGGCAAAGGACAGACGTGTGATAGGGTCAGAGCTAGTATTTCGAACCACGAAATATTTTTTTTTCTTTCTCTCCTCATTATCCATTTCTACTACAGCTGTAGCTAGAGGTTTATCTACTAGCTCGACTATTTTTTATTTTTTCATACCTGTACATACTTTTCCCATAATTTCTCGCAACATAGTCTGCAATACCGCTACTTGAAAAGACTGCATTAGCATGGCAAACCTTCCACCGCCTCCAAGTAGTCAAGTTCTATCCTTGATCTCAGCTTTATCGAATACAGCGAATCATGATCTACATGTGCAAGCAATTCGTGCCCGAGACGACGCCTTGTCGTCTTCTCCCGAGTCCTACAGTAATCTTTGCGAGCAACTGGGATATCTCATGGTCGGCTGCGACCATCCAGCTCAGTTAATTCAGCGGTTGGATGCAGCCTCGATGGAGCAATGGAAACAGACGGATGCTGCATCTGTCCATCAATTGCAGCAAAATGAAGCCTTGTGGATACCCTTTGGTCAAATGGCAGGATTGGTTCTGAAGAATGCTTTACTACACCCACCTATTGTCCCCATCGCGGGCATGGACGGTCAGCCGCAACGTGCACTCTCGTTGTTGGCACCACAAGCGGACAAAGTCAAGGCAACTCTACTATTGTGTTTAGGTTGTCAACATGCCGAACTCAGAGCCGTAGCCAGTTCTGTTATTGCGACTTGCAGCGTGTCGCTCGATGGTGTTCAACCAGCCCTTCATATTTCATCTTGGCCACAATTGGTTCCGGCCTTGATCCACAATTTGCAGTCCTCAAACGGCAATACGTCTGCTATCGTAGAAGGATCCCTGACAACTGTGCGAAAGATGATGGAAGATGGGCCTACTGAGATAGATTCCGAATCTTTAGATGCTTTGGTGCCCCTGCTTTTGCGTTTTCTGGCATCTTCTGATGAGCGATCTAAAGTTTCAGCACTACAATCTCTTGTGGCGTGCCACTCTGATGAGATGATGCCTTCTGCATTGGTAGTGAACTTTTCCGAATATTTGGCTGGTATTAGTGCTTTGGCTACAGATCCGTCCTTATTGGTGCGAAAATGGGTGTGCCGATCCATTGTTACCTTGCTTGAGTTACGAACGGAATACTTGCAAGATCATATGGCAGCCATTAGTCAATTCATGCTACAACAAACTGATACTGTTTACAACAATCCACAGCAATATCAACAACCGACCACCACTCCCAGTGCGGTGGCTTTGGAAGCTTGCGAATTTTGGCTAACGTTCGCCAATCTCGACGACGATGTCTGTCCTCCTGCCATGGTCGAAACAGTAGGTTCCTTACTTGCTCAGCTAGTTCCTACCCTGCTGCGAAACATGGTGTATTTGCCCGACCAACGCATCGAATTACAAGCACAGAATGAACTGGACCAAAAAGAAGAGCAGCATCCATCGGGAATGAAACCAGTCTTTCACAAGACACGCAACAAACATGGAGGTGGCAGTGGTGGTGCTGAATCTGGTGCTACAGGGAAAGGCGAGGAGAGTGACAGTGATGACGAAAATGATGAGGGCGATGATGACTTTGACGACGACGAGGGCAACGAATGGACGCTGCGGAAATGTGCCGCGGCGAGTCTAGATTCTTTGGCCAACTTGTATGGCGCAGAAGCAATGTTACCCCCACTTCTCCCAGCGCTTGAGCAAGGACTAGCCAGTCCGAATCCTTGGGTCCAGGAAGCATCAATTCTAGCTCTGGGTGCTATTGCTGACGGTTGTCGCGACGAAATGAATGCACACATGGCACAGCTTCACAGTTATTTGATGAATCATTTGGCCGCACCCGAAAGCCCTGCCACCCTACCACAAGTTAAGTGCATTGCAGCATGGACCATCGGTCGTTATGCCGCTTGGGTTGTAGAACAAGTCCAGACGGGAGCGCAAGGACACTTATTGGCACAACTGACAGAGGTCTTCCTCGAGCGCCTGAAAGACCGGAATCGCAAGGTACAAGCGGCTTGTGTTTCTGCCTTTGGGGTGTTAATGGAAGCAGCTGGTGATCTCATGGCGCCTTATCTCGAACCAGTCTTTCAAGCCTTAGCCTGGGCCCTGGCACGCTACAAGGGAAGGTCGTTGGTGATATTGTTTGATACGTTGGGAATAATGGCAGATTTTGTGGGACCAACCATTGCAGAAAAGAACCTCCCAGGAATTTACATCCCCCCTTTGCTGCATATGTGGGACAGACTAGCCAAGGAGGACCCAACAGATCGCACCCTTCTCCCGCTGATGGAGAGTATTGCTAGTATTGCTTTGACTAGTGGGATGAATTATCAACCATTTGCAATGGAAACTTTTAACAACGCCATGGGAATGATCGAAACTGTGACGCTACTCCTTGTGTCTGGTGATACCGAGAACGAAGAGGATTACGATCCCATTGTTTGCGCAACGGATGTCTTGGATGGTCTGACGGAAGGCTTGGGTGGCAACTTTGCCGCGCTCGTTTCCAGCAGCGATCGTTACGGAGCGCAATTCAACAATGTCTTGTACACGCTGAGCAAACACGATGCTGCCGGTGTTCGCATGAGTGCATTTGCTTTGCTGGGAGATTTGGCGCGAAATGCTCCATCTCTGATAGAATCAGCTTTACCGCAGCTGCTTCCGGAGGCCATTCAAAATGTCGACCCTATCCACCATTCTGTCTGCAACAACGCGGTATGGGCTATTGGTGAAATATGTGTCAAGTGTGGAGGCAACCCCGCACCCTTGGAGCCTTTTGCAGCTACTCTTTTGCAGCAGCTGATTGGCTTGCTCATGGGATATGGTGCAGGTCGCGGAATACCTGGATTGGCAGAGAATGCTGCTGCCACTGTTGGACGCCTTGCTCTTGTCAATCCCAATTTTGTTGCTCCTGATTTGCCGCGTTTCCTAATGGGATGGTGCGATGGAATGGCTAAAATTGTGGACCCGAATGAACGACGTGATGCTTTTGAAGGTTTCATCAAGGCTGTATATGCCAATCCGCAGTGCATCCAGAATGCAGCTGCTAACGTGTCCGATCCCATTGCATCGATCCTCTTCGCTCTCGTGTCATGGCACATGCCTCCCCAAGAAGAGACTGAGTACGAGCATGTATCTGATCTTCTAAACGGAAACTATGCTTTCCAACCTTTTCCACCTCACGAGGCTGAGCTTGGAACCAAACTGGTGCAACTGATTCGCGACATCAAAACATCAGTTGGAGAGGAACCATGGTCCACGGTTCAAAAAAACTTACCTGTGAACGTTCGAAGGCTACTTCGTGAAGCGTACCAGCTGTAGAAGATAACCAATTGCAATACTTGGTTGACCTATTTTTCTCTCTTTTAGTATGGGTGCAGTTGTTCTTCGAACCAAGCAACTTCACTACAGTATTATTACTAAAGTACTAGTACTGCTTAGCTACTACTAGTAAAACTAATAGCTACTACTGCTGCTACAAGTAGTAGTGGGTCTACTAGTACTAATGATGATTTATTTAGCTAACAAGCGAGAAACTATTCGTGTACAAATCATAGTAAAGGTCAAATTCTAAAATTATGAGGTCTTACTACTAGTACTAGTCTATTCCTGAGATAGGGCCTTTCGCCTAATTCGGTCCCCTTGGATTGGTATTTGAGGGTTTCTCCTTAAAACTGATCCATCTCTGCTATGACTTCTTGTCATCTTCTTCTT
>Ga0210036_1001015_pt1 | contig 32140 bp, 24 predicted proteins | sample CryGeymeta201515_FD_185469 | JGI IMG/M metagenome (GOLD analysis project Ga0210036, IMG submission 185469) | Groundwater microbial communities from Crystal Geyser aquifers in Utah, USA - Crystal Geyser metaG 2015-15 (SPAdes) (version 2) | ecosystem: Environmental > Aquatic > Deep subsurface >...
CCCTATCTCCAAGACTTGGATATATGAATCAAGGGGACCAAATTAAGCCCAGGTGGACTGCCATAGGACTCAGGAGTTAGGTCTTACTCTATTAGGTCGTGTGCCTATGCATGCTTCCTATACACACTAGTCTCTAGTCCAGTAGTCCAGTCTATCCATAATATTAATATTTACTCTAATATTCATGTAGTCTCCACACTAGCTTTTTACGCAAGTATTATTATTTCGTACGGTACGATTGATAGGCTTCGAAGAAGAAAAAATTATGTTCGTCATGACAAAATAAAGAGGTAGAGTAGAATACCGGTAGTGGGCCCAGTATCAATCTTAGAGTTTGTTTTGACGTTTGAACCCCAATTCAAACTCTTTTTCAAAAACCATTTTTCCCGAAAAATAATAAACTCATACTCATTGCGTACACATTAAATAACTAAAATAAACAACCAACCAGCCAACCAACCGAGTATCAAGGCATGGACAGCAAAAATATACAAACGGCGCCGCCCTCTGCAGTGGAAGTGTGCGGGCTTGTCATTTCCGACCATTTTGTTGCCAATATGAAGCGTGAGATCTTACTTGTGGCAGAGGAAAAGGACGAAATGACATTCAACGGCACCAATGGTGGTGAAGCCTCCACACCGAAACAATTTCGGGTAAAGTTGCACGCCGAAGATTATAAAGGAGTTTCCATGTGGATGACCATCAAGAAAGCACGACAATTGATTTGTACAGGAGTGAGAATAAATGTTCAGGGATTTCTAGAAGATAACAAGGTATCTGCATATTTATCGACATCGACTGACAGGTCCAATAAGTGTGACCAAGTATCACAAGATAACCAGATATCGATCAATACTCGGGCTAACGCGATAAAAGTAATTCACGCAACTTCAATCCAGGTTGTATGTGCTCCCCCCACGAATACCTACCTTTCAACTTTGTTATCGTTTTCGTTGGAAAATCTCCATAGACTTTTTCCTGGCCCGATGAGGAATCCCAGTAGCGATGCACATTCTTGTCCGCGAGTACTACCGCCAGGTGTGCTGAAAGCCTGTTGCGCAGCTTCAATAACGCCAGCGCACGTAGAAAATGTGGCGGGATATTGTCGCGGCGAAGTACAAGCAGGTCGCGCCAGTAAACTGTGGAAAGCTCCGCTTATACAAGAGCTGGTGCAAGAGTTAAAAGATTACCAGGAAGCACATGGAATGCTTACTATCTACTGTGAAGACAGTCGAAAACACGGACAACTTCCTCGGGTATCCAAAAGGACGTCGAAGTCTCTAGACCGACTAGAGCGGAGGTGGGCGAATCAAGAGCGAGATGGCGACATCGGCGATTTCGTCTTTGATCTGCCTACTCATTCCTATCGTACCGAAAGAAAGGTTAACAAAAAAGGAAGCTCGTTTTTGTCTACTGGAACCAGACTGTCATCTACTATTTCACAGGATCAAGAACCACACGCAACAATGAAAACCATCATTGAGCACGACCAAAATCTTCCCGACCAACAAGATGAACGGAGGCGTCTCTATATTGACCGGCGAAAACGACCCCAAGTCCGCTGTATGCTTCAATTCATTGACCAACTCTTGTCCAAACAAACCTATGGCAGCAGCAGCAGCGAAAAGAATGATCGATGTTTACAATTGATGGAAATCGGAGGTGGTCGGGGATATCTGGCGAACGAAGTTTCCGCCTTTTACAAGCCACATCAACCAACGGATCCCGCTACCAGTATTGTTCGCTCATCATGTCATGTCCATGTTACAGTGGTGGATAACAACGAAAGATCCCTCAATGCTGGCAAAGTACAAGCAGAACAAGCTGGTTTGTTAGATCGCATGTCGTTTGTTTTGTGTGATCTAGGTGACGAAGATCAAGTGTCGAAAGTACTTGGCGATAAAGCGACTGCTCCCCTGGATCTTGTTTTTGGGCTTCACTGTTGTGGCGGATTGGCCGAAGCCGCCGTAGAATTTGCCCTTCAAAAACAGGCTAGCTTTTGTATTTCCACGTGTTGTTTTCGCTCCATACCTCAATTGGCCAGTTTAACGCGCACCGCGGTGGAGGTTTGGGCGGAACAAGAAGCTATTGAGAATGCTGGTAGCGATGGTACGCAAGAAGAAAACAAAAATGAGCTTCAGCGCCAACTTGTACAAACGAAACGGCAAGAAATGAACGAAGATATCGCTAGGGTAGCAGCATTGGCTGTCAACGTTGGAGCCAGAGGACTGCACCGCGGTGTTCGAGTTTGCAATGCTATGCGCTTGTTTTCTGCACAAGTTCGGTTTGCATCGGTGTGTCACGACAAGACACTCAAAGTTTGGCAAGAATCCTTTCCAGTTGAATATTCGGTTCAGAATCGGGTTTTGATGGGGTTGGTGCAACCAAAACGACGAGACGATTAGATGCGTACTATTTTGTATATCCGCAACTAGTTACTCGAGTGAGTGCTATGCAAGTTCGATGCTACTACTCGTACTACTTGCTACTGGAGTAAGTGTTTGGTACTCCGACTCAAGAAGTAGACGCACTACAGCACTGAGTAGTTACGAGTAGCTACTACTCCCTAGCTAGTACTAGAGTAGTAGTAGTACTACTTCTCACCTCTCTTGCTTGCCCTTCTGAGCACATCCTGATCAATTTGTTCGAAACTGGAAACAACGACAACACAAAAGCATTTCCAACACGATGACTATTCCGAACTGCAAACGAAATTCTTATAATCTCGCCGAGGCGACATTTAAAACCAATAATACGACGAAAATACCTGCGCTGGCGCCTACTTTTGAGACTAACAATCCCCCCAAGTATTCTATAAGCTGGCAAGAATCGTTCGTCCTTCTGGAAGCCTACCAATGCCAGCATGGTGATTGCAATGTTCCAAGCCATCACAACAGCAGAGACCTATCCTTGGGACATTGGGTAGCTAATCAGCGGAGAAACGCCAATATATTGTCGTTGGACCAGCGAGCTTTACTGAACGGCATTGGACTTGCATGGTGTTTGACGCACAAAGGAGCCTGGAACGAAAAATTTGCTCGGCTTCAAGCTTATCATAAGCAACACGGCAACTGTGTGATTTCACCAAGCTTTTCAGGTGGAACTGATTTATGCCATTGGACTCGCAAACAGCGACAGCTCTACGCCGAGGGTCGCATCGCGCACGATCGTTTTGAACGACTTCAGTCGCTAGGATTTGTTTGGCCGGTCAAAAGCAGAGGTCACACTCAGTTCGACGAGAAATGGATGAAAAAATACGAACGATTGGTGGCGTATAAAAAGAAATTTGGAACGTGTGCTGTCCCATTTCAGTACAAAGAGGACAAATCACTAGGACGATGGGTCCACGGGCAGCGAACTCAAGACGTCCGTGGCTTTTTGCGACCCGATCGCAAGAAGCTACTAAATCAGTTGGAGTTTCTTTGCCGGATAAATACGCGGATCAATGTAGTGGCCGATCGCGTTCGTCCCAATTCGTCGGTAAATAAAGGCAAAGACAGCATTGTCCAAAGAGACGACAATGACAACAAAAAACAAAGGAAAGCTACCAAGAGCAACCCTGAATACAAATGCATGCACGGAAATGTCGCGGTTCTGCCGTCTAGCGCCAATTTGGCTTCTTGGTTGGACGTCCAAAAGAAATTGGCCCGAGATGGAAAGTTGCCGGCAACTCGAGCTGCACCATTGCGCTTATTGGGTGTAGTTTTCAACGGCGAAGACCAATTGTGGGTAGAACACTTTCAGCGCTTGGTCGAATTCCAATACAAGCATGGTCACTGCTGGGTATCGACAATGGAAGATGCGGAATTGGCTGCATGGATGTCTACCCAACGGTTTCAGCAGCAACAAGGCACGTTGTTACAAGATCGTCAAGTTCGACTCGTGGCTGTTGAATTTCACTTCGACGCCAATTCTGTTATGACGACAACAGCCACTGCGGCTTTCGTGCTGGTGTCCGCAGATGATGCCACTCTTGACAAGCAACAGCCATTAAAGGGTGCAGTAGATGGTAGCGAAGAACAGGAATATTTGCGCACAATAAACGGAGGCATCTTTTCAGCCGCTAATCTCTGGTGCGCTTAGAAACCCGTGCCTGATTAATAACGACAGCATATTCTCCACAAGCTATTCGACGACAGTACGTAAGAAGATCAAGCATACATCAACAATCTTGGAAAAATAATTTACAAGAACTGTACTTTTGTAAGGGCGATTCAGTCCTCATATAACGCGGTATTAGCTAGAACACGGTCTTCTTGGGAGAGTCGTCGCCCTCTGATTCACTGGCCGTAGCGCAATCATCGCTTCCAATTGGATTGGCTACCTTCGCTGGTGCACCAGCAACTGCTTTCTTTTGTTTTTTGTTTCTCGAAGTGAATGGTTTGGCCATTGCCGCGGCAAGCTGTCGCTTTTTAGCTTTGAGGATATGTTTGGGTTCTGGTTTGGGTAGGTTGATGGGCGAGGAGTCCCAAGAAAACCCATTCACTTCAAATAATTTGCTTTTACGTTCATCTGATAGCTGTCCCTTCTTGTAGAGGTATCGCTGACAAATAACCCAGTGGGCCAAGCATGGATCCGACAATGTGTAGATACTGGTGTATCCGACGGTCAAGAGCGCTTGGTAATTTTTATCCCAAAGGGCTTGTTCACCAGCTGTGCAAAATCCAATCGCCGCAAAGCGCTGGGCTGACATTTCATCCATCTCGCCAGCCAGTACGAGTTGCTTCTGCTCCTGTGCCCACACACCCAATTCGGCATTGAGCCCTGTGGTTGGTACGTCAAAGCTGTTGTGTTCATTGTTGTATTCCACAAGTTGACGAAATTTGTAGGCCCATTTGGCTTGATCGTCGGCATCCTCTTGGAGTTTCAGTTCCCCTTTTCGCGAGTATACCTTCCACACAAAACCAAGATTAGTAAGAATGTCTTTCCGGTCCTGACGTAATAACCCGCGCATGTTTTGGCTGTGCATCGATATTGAAATAATGAATGAGTTATTGTGAGATGCAAGTGGTGTTTGTCATAGGGCATACAGTATGACACTGCTGTTTGGGTATCCAACATACCATCGCTGCTCGTTGACCCATCTACCGAGACTCTTATCGGCAGCATATTGAAAGGGAACCAGCGTATGACCGTGCTCTAACAGGAATTGTATCAATCGTTCCAATTGTTCCCACCACTTCTTGTCTTCACGAGCTGTGGACTTTCGTTTGATGAATTTATTGATGCGGTAGACAAATCCTACAGTGTTCAAGAGCTGCTGACGCTCCTTAGAGAGACGGCCTTGTGTAAATTTTTGCCTTTGTTTGGCCGTCCATTCACTACAAAGATTGGAAAAATAGAAACGTAAAAACAATAAGGATAAACGTTGTATAGGTAATTTGAAAAGAGAAAAGACAATAAACATACCCTAATTCCATATCCTCTTTGTAACTGGTTGGGACACAACTATTTCCGTGCTTGGCAAAGTACGCTTTTAGGCGAAGAAACTTTTCCATCCACACTCGATCTTGGGACGATTCCCAAGTAAAGCCAATGGCTTCCAACTTTTTTATCTGTAGTGGTAGTAGATTGGACTTGTCTTTGCGCTGACGGGCTGTCCAAGTCCCCAACGAGCTATCCCCCTCGTATCTATAGGGAACGTGACAGTTGCCATATTGTTCCTTGTATTTGCACAGGGATTGATATCCTCGTTCCCAAGCATGACCGATCAAATACTGTTCGTTGTGTTTGAGTGTCGTTAAATTGTTATTGTTGGTGGTAGTGCTAATACTAGTGGTGGGCTGAGAAGTCGGGACGTCGACGAGAGGCGGCTGCTGATTGTTGGCAGCGCCAGTAAAACCTAATGTTGGTTTGATAGTGGCACCCTTGTCTTGATGGTTGGTAGCTGTTGTCAAAACATTCCTGCTTGGAAGTTTGGCGGTGGTTTTGGTGAATTTAAAAGAGGTGGTGCGTCTGGTAGAAGTGTCAGCTCCCTGGTTCTCTTTCTGCTGCTCGGCAGAGGAGGACATTGAGACCAAGATTTGTCCGACCTCCTGAACATGCTCCCTTTCCGGTATATTTGCCATGTTATTCACTCCAAAGTACCTTACTAATTCTTGTATCAGTATTTAATACCGAGTTCTCTGATGTTGCTATTATTACAATAATAATATTATTATTTGCAGTATTATTACTCCGAGTAATATTATTTCTGCTTGGATTAGACTCCTTCTATGATGCCGTTAGTTTTGGTTTGGTTGTTTTTTGATCTCTGCGCCATCGTACTTCCATAATGAAAAGGCCTTAAATAAATTTAAACTTGAGAGAGACTGTCGAGCCACAATGGGTCACAAAATCGCAACCATATTATTTCGAAGTCATGTTGTTGTCGAGTCCGGTACCACATCATGATGATCTAGTAGGGTCTAGCTAGAAGAAAGAAAAAAGTAATACTACTAGAAATAGGAATACTTGAGTATTTTTTATAATCATCATTACAGGCTGTGGTGCGGGTTTAAGAAATAGTATCAAACTTGGTTTGGTTTGGGCGCCGTTGTGGGAATCTTATTTGTTGCAATCGTGGAAGCAAATGCGTCCGTGCCACTTCTTGGGAATGTAAGAAGAGATGCTCGAGAAGGGGCTTTTTTAGAGTCGACAAACGTCGTTCGTCCATGGAAGTATCTGTGGCTGTAGGCGGTGTTGGCGGATGATTGCAAACAAAAGCCGAGAAATACAGCAGGGAGCATTCGTAAGAATTTTTATTGAGAATATAATATATGCCCACTCACAAAAATGACGCCCTTCTTATTTCGGTTCACGTCAAAAAGCACACGCAGATTGACCACTGGACGAAATTCGAGCACGAAAAAGGTCTAAATTTTGTACCTTGTTGTACCACTTGCATAATCGCATAGGTATCGCAAGGCAGGTATCTTCCTGTACCTCGAGATTTTTCTGGGCTGCACGTGCAAATAAGCAAAAGTTCGGAAGGGGGCGGCCACAAAGCGTAGCTGTTCCCTTTTTTAGACAAGAACTAATGCAGCGTAGGAAGCTAGTTGGTAGGCTTGGCATTGTAAAATTAGCCGCTGCTTTTACGGATCATGTATCGCCATTCATAGCCTTTCCAACAGTAAAGCGTGCTACGCGTATAAAAGGTACTTCAGCAATCAATTATAAGCTCTCATCGATCGAACCTAGCGTCAAGTCGGAATGAAGGCTATCAATGGATTTGGCGGATAAAGGCTCCCACAAAAATCTTGCCAACGTGGGGCTATCTTCTGGTACCACTTGCAACATTTGGTCAAACCACTCGTCCACTGCCGCGCGAAAGACTCTTCTCATTCCATTCATTTGCGCAAAGCCGCATCCAAAGCCACCTAAAACAGTGTCCCGTATACGAGGTAGATCGGGTATCTGGTGCTGACCGTTGTGGTCTTCGTCCGTACTACCACTGCTGCTAAAACTGCAGCGACTAGCGTCTCCCAGGCTCAAACTAAAAGGGTCTGAACAAATGGAGTCGTCAGACTCGACTATTGTGCTACAATCGCCGTCACTACCTTTGTGAGAGCACTGATGATGCCGCTGCTCTTGAGAGATCAGTTCATCTTGAAGGTCTCGACGAAGCTGCAAAAGTTCTTGGAATGAACGTTTCGTGGCATACTTCCTTCCAACAAAGTAAATTTCCAGTTCTAGTTCCATGGCTCGTTCATATGGGTCCAATTCAGGTATCGATTCTGCTTCATAAGGGAATGAATTAGACCGCTGTCGATTTTGCAAGCGACTTTTCAGTTTACATCTTCTTGAGAGGAAGACAGCACCTGGTCTCGTTCTTACGAATCCATCTCTCGGTTTCGTTCTTGCGAAGACATCATTTGGTTTCGTTCTTGCAGAGCTTCCACAAGGAGATGACCACTGGCATAGCTTGTTGAAGTTCACCAAAGCTTCTACGACAGAAATCTTCAGGTAGAGCTGCCTCGGGCAGCCAGGAAGCTCGCCGATGGTTTTATTCGTAGTGTTGTTCATTTGGCAGTTCGTGTAGGGAACAGCTAAGATTTGAGAGTCACTCTCAATTTTGGAAAAGTCTAGAATCACTTGCTTCTTCTGAGTTGGGGATGCTATCCTTCCGAGATCGTGATTAATACTAGCAGCATGAGCGGATTCAGCAGTGCTGCCTCTCTTTGACATAGCTTGAACAAAACCTTGATCAGAGAGTGAAGGGCTGAGTTCGAAGAGAGGTCGAGCCTTTCTCTCATCTTCGCTGGTTGCATGGAGGGGTCCAGGTCCAGGTAGTGCGTAGAAGGACATTTATTTCGCTAGCAGGGAAAGGTTTCTCAAAAGAGCTAATGTTTCTTTTTAAAATTCAATTGTAAGTTTGTGAGTTTGATGCGAAGTCTAGAAGCACGTACGTGTCTGCTTATCGATCCTATGAAGAAAATTTGGGGCGTTGATAGTTCGTCAAGCTACCAGTAGCTTGACCAGTAACTTGACTTGACTGCAAGGTGCAAGGAGTGATAAGAATGTTGATTGACGGAAGAGACGGAATAGGATGTTCGATGTTCGAGTAGTCCAGTCCTCTGAAGTGTCGATATTTTAGCATTTAGCATACGTAACAGTTATAGTAGTGCCAAGAGAGGACCTTTAAAATTGAAGTCTTCATCGTATGAATGGGTTCGTTTCTTCATGGCTTGATGGGATCGCATGAAGAAAGCGGGTCCGAATCGTTGTGTTCACCTGACTTTAAATATATTCGTACTGGAATAGTGGTGTCAACTACTGTAGCTAGTATTACAGTAGAGTAGTAGTAGCTAGTAGTACTCCTGCCATGGTAGTACTACCCCTGGTTCTCGAGTACTCGAAAGTGCTGTGCTTGCTTGCTTGCTTTCAACTGCATCCTATTGAAATAACTGCGAAAGATGACCAAGCAAGTCAAAAATAATGAATTGATCTTCAGAAAAGTTATGGTAAATTGCATGACGTAGGCATACTGTACATTAAATCCTGTTAATCTTTCGCCAGGCCGGCTCGATAAAAGAAGCTTCGGAGTCCGAAGCTCATCTCATCATTCAGTTTGATATTACCCCTGGTAGACTGGCTACTAGACTGGTAGTATGCATTGATTTTCCGTGGAAGCTGGTTGATCTGTTTTTATTCCCATCCTGGAATTCGCTCCGCAAGTGTGTCACGCGACCTGCTTCCTGATTTTTGACATGGTCCAGAAACAGCAGAACCCTTCATAATTTTATGGCGCGTGTTTCTGAATTGTTTTGAGGCTTTTGGCACTTTCGAGAGAGTGAGAGTAGACTACCTTCAGTCAATATTATGATGAAAACTACAGTACTCAAGTGATCGTACTGCCGTGCTCATACTGCCAAAGCAGTTGTGAAATAATACTACTACTAGTAGGATTCTAGCAAATGCTAGCTAGAGTTACTTTGTGGTGGGGTATGATGAATAAAAAAATAATGTTATGTTGATGTGAAAATCAGATTCACGAATCATCAACCTTGAGAATAATCATTTTGGGGGGAGCAAATCCTCCAAAATGAACTGAAATAATGTCTAATTTACAGTCGTAACATAGTACTCTGTAAAATACCACTACTACTAGTACTACTCTACAAAATGTCATGTTAAAAACACGCATATTTGCTCAGAACGAAGCATTCGCGAATATGACTTTTGAGTCTTCTTCTGTGAATCTTCTGTGCTCATATTTAATTTTCTTACTCTATTTCGTACTGTGTTAGTAGTACTCTAGTACTACTACTACTAGTAGCTAGCTATCACTCGAGTACTTGTACTCCTCCTCCTTATTCTTTAAGCTCCCCTTCAACATATAACAACAAAATCCCTCTGCTTTTCCTGCTAATGCACCTATACATGGGCAGTTTTAAAGAGCACCCAGCATGAAATTATCAGAGAGAAATGGAAGCAGCGAAGAATCCAACCTTGAAAGCGCAGATGCTGAAATAGACAATGGGAACGGCCGTCCACTTGCCTCGAACCAGCATTTCTACAGCAGGGGTCGTGATTTCTTCGACGACCAATACGGTTCGGACAGCGACGACTCCATAAACGACAAACTGGACTTTTCTCGCCCTATAGCATATCTACGGCAGCAAGAACTGGATGATTTGAATCAAGCCTACGAACTCGTATTATCTCGCAATGGAGTAAAAGCGGTGCAAGGCACCTCTGTTTGCATTATTCAAGGTCAGAGCGGAACTGGTAAATCAACTCTTTTTGAACTTTTTTTAGACCAAAAAATAGCATCAAATAGCAAGCAAAAGGCGTACGTACTTAGAGGAAAATATGAAGAGTTTAGTGGAGGCAACCCTCTAAGTGCCATTGTGGAAGCCTTTAGTGGCTTGGCGGAAGCCCTTTTGGGTGACACAAATTGCGATCAACAACAAGAAATAAATCAGCTTCGAGACCGAATTATATCCAACTTGGGAGGCCGCACTTCTGCCGCTCGATTATCATCTATTTTCAGCGATCTTGAGCCACTCCTTACAAAGTCTTTTAGTAGACAGCCAAGCGATCTTAGCAGCATTTCGCATGACAAGGATCCGTCAGCTTCAACAGATGTTGGCAGAAATGCCACCAATTCTTCAACAGAGTGTCCACTGGCGTGTTCCAATGGGTATGACAGAGACGGAAGGAATGAGAATTCATCCGAGTCACATTTTAAACCAGCGTCGACCCGGGATAGTAGTTATGCTTTGAATCAGATAAAATACATGTTCCGGGCCTTGACCATGGCCATTTGCAGCAGTGACCGACCTGTCATTCTATTTCTGGACGACCTCCAGTGGTGTGACGCCGGAAGTATGGAGCTGATTGAATCCTTACTACTCGATAAAGAGTTGAAGAATTTCTTCTTTGTGGGTGCGTATCGATTGGAAGAAAATCAGGCATCTTTTACCGCGACGAAAAGTCAAAACCATGGCAGCAGCAGAGACTTCGGCATGAATGATACCAGCAGACACAATAATCCGAACCCTACCTTGACTCATAGCAATATGAGCCGACAGCTTCTCCATTGGAACGCGATAAGGAAGGCGCATCCCAGGATGGTCACCATTACAACAAAAAATCTTTCAGTCGATGGTCTAGTTCATTTTCTAGTGGAAGTCCTTCGTCTTGAGAATGACATCGCTTTCGAAGAAGAAAAGGATTGTTCAGTAGAACCGCGAGTGAGAGAATTCGCGGGAACCTTACACGAGCAAACGAGGGGCAACATCTTCTTCACGCGGCAAATTCTGGAAGAATTGTATGCCAAAAAGCTGCTAACTTTTTCACACATCACGTTCACTTGGGATTGGAATGTTGATGAGATTGAGCTCCTGGACAATGTTGTGGAAGCAGTCATGCAACGAATTCACTCAAATTCTTCGCCATTATTACAAAAGATATTGAGTGTGGCCGCCTACATGCGCAACACAGTGGACGTTGAAGCCCTCAAGCTCATGATGGCCTTGCAGGGGACAGTACTTTCTGAAAAGGATTTAATTGCTGAGCTAGAAAAAGCAGTATCTGCTGGATTTCTAAAAAAACACAAAGGAACCAATGGATTTTGCTTCTCGCATGATAGAATAAAGGAGGCCGCTTACATGATGATACCAGAAGGTAAAGCTCAAGCTGACTTTCAGCATGGTATTGGGTCATCTTTGTATAAGATGAGTAAAGATCCGAGACTTGGAAAAGATTGGATGATACTATCTGCGGCAGACCATTTGAATATAACCTACACCAAAGACTCGCTTTTTCTTTCTACCCTCAATCTTAAAGCCGGGGAGAAGTGTGTGTCCGTCGCAGCATTTGACAGCGCCTGCAAGTACCTCAGTGTTGCTAGAATGAGAATAAAAAGCGTACCGGATCCCTGGGACAACCACTATGATCTAACTTTGAACATTTTCGCGTTGACAGTGGAAGCGGAGCTTGCTAGAGGGAATTGGCAAGTTGGGCAGGAGATTTCCGAAGAGGTACTGAAATATGCAAACAGCATCGACGATCGATTACCTACACAGCTAGCGCTGGTGAAAGCCTTAGGGAGGAAAAAAAGCCACATGGAGTCGCTACTTTTGGCTCTGAGCACACTACAATCTCTAGGACTGTACAGTCAGAGCTCAGTCGGCGTCAGCCTCCGTCTGATTCAGGATTTGCTATTCGTCAGGAGATACTTCAATAAAATTACCGATGAAGCCATCCTCTCGCTACCGGAATCGCAGAGTGTGCAGCAAGGCATTGTGACCGAATTGTTTTGTAGCGCCATTCATCAGTCATATTTCTGTGGTCGCGTTGTTGACTTTCTCGCGTTGACACTAAAAGCACTACGACTGAACTTACGTGATGGACTGACTCCAATCTCAGGGCGGCTCCTTGCGACTTACTTTTTGGTGTGCGATGGAATAGGCGATTTCGAAAATGCCTCTCGGTTTGCCAAGCTAGGGCTAGAGTTAGCGTCTCGATACCCACAGAGGTCAATGTACGGATATGTTATCTATTTGAAGACGGTATTTCTAGACGCTTGGAGCATGGGACCAGATGAGGTAGCTGATCTTTATTCAACTTCCTACAAACGGTCTATGGAGGTAGGTGACTTTGAAAGTGCTTTAATTTGCCAGGCGAGTGCGCTCGACCACGATTTTTTGGCAGGGCGGCCTTTGGCTTTGCTGGATGTAAAGTTCGCGGAGCTTGTGCGAAGGGAGGAGATTTATCATAATGCTTTAATGAAAGTGACTTTGCAACAATGGTTACCGATTCGGCATTTGCGTGGTACCTCAGACGAGGTCTTGAATTTTGATACGATGGTTGATTTCGGCAATGAAGATACCACCGACAAGATCTACTTGGCTGCTGGATACTCTGCAAGAGTTATGCTTGCGGTTTTTTGGGGAAATTACGGCTGCGCTAAAAACATACTAGCAAAAGTGGGTCCAGTACAGGATACTTCATACACTGGAAGCGTCCCGCGTTTGTTTTTCACTGCAATTGTCTACAATGCACTGTATCGCGAGACTCGACAGAAAGCTTATCGCAAAAGAGGAAAGGCAGCAGCACAGGACCTCCTGAAATCGAGTGAATTGAAGGGCACGAATAGTCTTCATCGTTGCAAAATTGCTGATGCTCATGCCCGATCTTGCTCGAAACGAAAACAAGGACTCGTTGGCGTACTGAAACTTTTTGATGAAGCGATTGATGCTGCTCTCAATTGCGACCACAAGCAAGATGCTGCGTTGGCTTCACAACTGGCTGCTGAATACCTAGTCGGGTGCGAGGACAACATAAGCAAAGCCAACGTTGATTCCATCGCACAATATTTGAAGAATGCTAGAAATTGGTATCGCCAATGGGGTGCAACAAATCTCGTTCGCCATTTGGAGCAGAAGTTTTCAACATATCTGCCGCCTCTGCGGAGTTGATCGTGGCATTTTTTTTTTCATATCATTTTATTATTATTAAAGTCTTAATCTTGTCCAAATAGAGCTTGACGCACACCTTCGCCATCCAGGTTTTGAACGCATTGCTTTATTACCTGAAACGGTGCGTCCAAAAGAAAAAGATACCGATCGTCATTTTGCGTCTTGAATGTTCTCGACCGGTTTGTGCAGCAGTTGGGAATTGGGAAAATCCATCAAAGCCATCAATCAAACATTATTATTTTTTCTTCTTCTCTTTGCTTGTTGTGGTGCCGACAATCAGAATCGAATCCGAAATATTCGTAGACAAATTAATGAGAGTAGAAATACTATATTATTATTACAAAATTCAATCAATTATACCAGCAATAGTCTCACCATGAAGATCAGTTTTACAGGTATTACATTCCTCTTCTGTGTAGTTACTGTAGTTACTACGTCGACCGCTTTTCAAAGTCACTGTCTTGTCAGCAATCGTCGTACAATAAAAAGTACATTCCATCAAGGTGTTCATGCCAATGATGAGAATTATTTCTCCAGCTTCCCCAATCAGAATGTGGTACGATTATTCATACTTTGTCATTGAACTGTGTGTATCTCGTTATTCTGGAGCGTGGTGTTTGGTGTGTGAGCTGTATACCTATGCCCAGCCAGCCGGCCCGCAACAGATGGTATCAGTACATCAGTCAATCCGTCAAATCCCATTCAACGAAATTTCCCCTTTTCATACTCAAACACGACATGGCTGACAATTATTTTTTGCCTTTCCATCCGACACTGCAATTAAAAAAAAACAGGACCAGGAAGAAGATATGATGGACAGTTTACAGGCCGAAGAGGATATTGACGAAGAGGAGATTGAAAGAGCTCACTGGGAGTTTGAACATGCGCAGCTAGACCAGGAGGAGCGATTGCAGCAAGAGCACAGTTACAATGATGATTCTGCTGAAAGTATGGGGAATAATGATGCTCCACTCGACCAAGCAGCCAGGCTTAAACAGACTGTTGAGGAGTTTCGGGCGCAGCGACAGCTTCGGCACGAGCCGACTCACCAATCCAGTGAACACGATACACCAGCAGCGGGAACAAAGGATACGCTTAAACAAAGATCCTACGAAGACGATGATATTGTGGACTACCCTGCTGGATTTGGTGGACCCGATGTCCACGGCGCTAGGACGAAGGTGAACAAACAGTCCATGCCCATACAGTCGGCACCTTATAATGCCAACCAAAAGCGCCGTCGTGTGTACCATAAACTAGAGCGGCAAGCAAATTCTGCCTACGAGTCTAGATCCACGGGATCTCAGAGGCAGTACCAAAACTTCCGCTCAGAACAGGGAAATCATCAGTTGAAGCCGCCGCTACCGACACCAGAGACAGCAAAGTACGCCGCCCGCAGCCTATCCCAACCATCCTCAAGCTCTTATGCGCACCTTTCGTATACGCACCAGGATATTCTTGATGTTCAGGCCCCATCTCGTCCCCGAAGCAGCGTGCAGCAGCCATCAGCACTCAACAATCCCCAATTCACTGCAGGCCATGTTAATGAGGCCTCAGTTGTTATCCGGAAAAGACAATCTCCAACGCTACAAGAACAGCATGCACCTACGGACGATCTAGAGGAGCAAGTGCCAAAACCACAACTGCCAACACCAGAAACGGCTCCTTACTCTGCCCGTAGCATGTCTCAGCCGCCCACTGATTCCTTTTCTTATGCGCATCTTACTTACACCCACCAAGATATTCAGGACGCCAAAAAGGAGGCGCCAACTCCACGCCGCCCTCCTATGAGTGGGGGGAAGAGTACAGTGCTACAGCCATCAACACTCAACGATCCCCAATTTAATCTAGGCAACATCAACCAGCATTTTCACGGGCAACAACCAGAGGAAGCAAGAGATCATCATCGGAAAAATCCTCGTGCTCCTGTTCGAATGTCCGACTATCGCACCGACCTGGAAGCTCTGCCCAACTGTAATGATATTCCACAACAACAACAAAAGCAGCAGCAGCAGCAACAACAGGTCCAAATGCTGAACAATGCTTCTTTTCATCCCGAAAAGTACAATCAGCAGAAACAGAAGGAAATTGATATGAAAACCTACAAGCCACCTCCCAAACTGTGGAAAGTCCTTGGTAATGACCAAAACAGACGTTCGTAGAGACACATAATTTTATTATATATTGTGGATTGAATGAACAGGTCAACTACGAATTTACATACAGTACTTTGATTGAGTGAAGTCGCGGTGTCAGTAAAAAAAAGCAAGATATATATATATACATAGAGAGAGAGAAGAGGAAGTTCGGAGCCCATAAGACGTAACCACTGGCTAGCAAAAAAAAACTGAGAGAAACTCATGCAAAAAATATAACACGGCGCGCGAGAAAAAGAATAAGAGTACGAAAAGAAGCTATAAGATAAGAAAACAGATACAAGTAACTTTTTGTACTGCACAATCGTTCGAGTACTGTACTGCGTTGCCTTGTATCAAGTGGTAGAGGACATTACATCGTCAGAAACTATATTCGTATGGCACACACACACACACAACAAGCTCTTTTGTTAAGTTTGGTAACCTCGTCAAGACTACTACCAGGTACTACTGGCTACTGGAGTACTCGATTAGTAGTCTAGAGGAGACCTACTCGTAGTACTATTACTACTACTGAGTAGCTAGCTAGACGACAAAAATAAGTACTCGTACTACTTTTTGCCCGGGTTGAAAGTAAGTGTGCGCCTCGATTCAGATACCAGCAAAGTCAAGTACTGTAGCCTAGTAGGGTCGTATTACCAAGAGTACCCGCTTGCTCTAGTAGTAGTACTACGCTACTAGCCTACTACTACTAGACTAGCAACAGGTACTCCTCCTCTAGCTAGAGAGCTAGTAGTACTAGTACTAGTACTGTAGTACAGTGTAAATAGCATTGGTTGGCCCGGTGTCGGTTAAAATCGCAGGAAATAGAATCACACAAAAAATTGATGATTGTATGATAACGATGGTGCAAATTGCATAACGTCAACCGAAATAAAAACCATGAACAGTAACCTCTCCCTTGACTCTTCGGTGGGCAGCCAAGACGATGAGGACCAAATTTCTCAGGCAGATCAAAGTATAGATTCATTTCAGAACACCAGCACCAACTCGAGCAACCGAGCCAACAACTCCAGCCGTCGCTCGAACGGTTCATCGAGAGGAGCTGACCGGTACAACCACTACCGACGAGATGCTCCCGCTCGTGTGAAACCGTGGATGAGAGACAAGGCTGTTACTACAGGTGCTGGAAGCGGTGTTGCAGCTGCTGGTGCAGCTGCTGTCAGTAACAATCGGAATATGAGCAAATTTCGTTTTGGCTCTCGGTTAAGTTCGTCCGCTGCCAACAGCTGTTCCTTTGGAGGCAGCAGCATGAGCGTTGGTTCCAATTCTTGTGCCAATTCTGTTTGCTCGCATTCTTCTTTTCCAGAAACGAATGATCTACCAAAATACAACACCAGCAGCATGAGTCAAAATATTAGTAATTCCCTCTCAAGTGATCATCTCCCGCATCAGCAGGAAGTTCAACTGCTGTCTCCTGATTCAAGTCTGTTGGACGATACCAGTGGCATTCAATTTACTCCAGAGAAAAATAATTCTCAATTACTGATATCTCGGAGTGGTATTACAGATGCAGACATTGAACCAAAACAGTCACAGCAAAGTAGTAGTGTCAAGAGCAGAACGGATGACACAGAATCGACAGAGGAAACACCCCAGAGAGAAGCTATAGAGAAGCAATCAGCAGGCGAATCATCAGAAGTGACAAATACCTCCATGGAAGCAATGCCTCCTCCACCTAGCCGATCAACGGCAGGTGAGACTAAGTATCCAGACGAAAAGAAACTGGAAGAAGCTGATGATGAGAGCGATGGTGTTGATGATAACGACAATTCCACAGCCAAAAAAGAAAAAGAACAAGAAGTATACGATGTCCTACGACCAGTTCTACCTACTTCTTACAATCCCATGGCACGTATCGCTGCTCCTAGTAGGACTCAGCAGCCAACATCTGTGGAGACCTATGCTGCAAGGAATCAACCGACACCATTAGCAACTGAACAGGCTGCCCTTGTACAGGATGCCATTGCGGAAGAAAATTCTGAAGAGGAAAATTCGTTTGAAGAATCTTCTCCTGTGGGAAGTAGAATGGACGGGGAGAATGAAAAGCCGACCGAAGAGGAACCAGCAGCGGATGAGGAGTTTGCTCGCATTTTGCCACCGGCACAAGAATACAGCATGCCTCCACCGCCATCATCATCGTCATCTTTATCTAGCTCGCATCCTTATCATCAGTTAAATTCCATGGCTGTACCACCACCACCCCCAGACGAAGAAATTCTCAAGGAAATGCATCGCTTGCGCACAGAAATGACTCGATTGGAAAACTCCAATGCTGAATTGTTGGAGAATATTCGATTGGCTGAAGTCCGGGAAGAATTGCAACGAACCAAATATTCCCAAGCCCTGGAAACCTCACGGCAACGGTCGGAAGAGTTGGAACAAGCTCACATGTCTTTGGTAGCTCTTGAGTCCAGCAAGGAAAGTCTGACGGGACAATTGGAACGAGCGGAGAAATCGGCGAAAGAGCTAGAAGCGAAATACGCGGAGGCTACTATAGCTGCACACGAACAGGCCGAGACAATGCAGCAGCTAAGAGAACAATTGGAACAAGTTAAAAAAAGCTTAGAGGCACAGCAAGCTAAAAACTCCGATATGATTGCCTCCTCCGAGGCTCAAGCAGAAATGTTGGAGGGTCTCGGTGAAGAGCTGAAGCAAATGGAAGAAGAAAAACAGGAGCTACAACAAAAGTTAAAGGAAGCACAGGAAGCCATCACTGAACAAGAGACAAAGAATAGCCTTACATCCAAAGTTACCGAGGAAGCTACGTCTAGGATGGAGCAACTTGATCAAGAGATTCGGCAATTGAACGAGACCAATGCAGGATTGTTGAAAAAGATTCGTCTAGTCGAAGAACGAGAAAAGGCGCAAGCGAGTCGCGACGAAAGCGTGACGTTGGTGCACATAGGAGAGATGCCCGTGGACGTGAGCCGCCTGCGAATTAAATGCCAAAAATATTTCAGTCGATTACGAATCACTCAACTCAAGAGTCATTGTGTTCAAGACAAGTCGCCTGCCAAGATTGTGGTTTCTTACCAAGCCAAGGACAAGCAGGCAATCGACATAAAATCTTTGCTCGACAAGAGCGCTGCCATTGAAGCACAGGACACGACGTATCTTTTTAAATCATTGGATACTTTCAACAAAGGACACTTTCATACTCACAAACTGCTGATTCCCTGGAAGATTACCTCGACTGGTAAGTCTTCATTGTAAATGCAATTGTTTGTTTGTTGTTGTTATCGTCGCGGTTTGGATGCTGAAAAAACTTTCTTTTTCTCAAATTCACTCCTAGATGGTACCAACATTTCCCGCTCCGAGTTCTTTGCACAAGTGTGGCAACAACTTGGTCAGCTTACAGTGACAGTAGGAGAACAAAAAACTGTCATTCCTTTGTTTCAAGATTGTCTGGGTACGCTCATTCCATTACCCAATGCCGTTTTGGAAGGCAAGCTTCAAATGACACCTGTTGAGTTAGAGAGAACATTTTTAGCTCGCATTGCTCCATATTACCGTGCCGTTGGACGATTGATGGTTCAATGCGTCGCCGCAACGGCTGACGACAACACCGACCACAGCTTAAAAATCGCTTCTCACACAATGCCACCGATCCTGCGACACAAACTATTTCGAGGAGTTGGTCCAAATGACAGCAACTACCCAATGCAGCAATTGCTCGACCATGCCTTTTCGCTGCTTGGAATGTCGGACATGACAGAAGATAAAGCCTTCGAGTACTTTGGCATTGACGTTCGAGCTTGCTTGGACAAGTCGGAAGCTACCACCAAGGTTCGGCAAGAAATTTATGAAATGTGGATCAATGAACGTTCATTGGCTCTCAAAGCTCTAGAAGAAGGGCTGACGTTGAATGGGCTGGCAGATATGTCATTTTGCTGCGGCATGGTACCTCTAGAAGCTGTGGATGAAATTCTGTTCTCAGTTTAAGCTATATTCATTTGATAAAAGCAATGCCATATTTCGTTATTTCTATAATTGTATCATGAAAATAGATGAGGCTTCAAATCTGTTATAGTTGTTCAAGGAGGACGTCGCAACAGACTTGTTTGAGCGAGCACCACGGCCTTCCCGTCCGCGTCCACAAAAGCATTTGACACCACGGTTTGACTGTCAGTGTTGCAGAGGCCCAAGAGCTGCCGTAGCATGTGATTCTCAGATAAAATAATAGTTGTGGTGGACGACGACAAAGGGATGCGACGCTGAGATGGATATTGCTTGCCCTTGGAACTACCTGGGAGCACATCGCGCAAGGAGACACAGGCGGGACATACTATCGAGTTGTCACTTTCCTTTCGGTCAATTGGACCATCGTTGGCTCTTCCACTGTGGATCTTGTGTCGTTTGCGTGCTTGCTCTTCAACCATGGCGATTGCTACCGTGGGAAAAGGATGGCCGATCAAGGTTGCGGGTCGAAACCGATTCGTGGGCTTCTCGTCATGGCGTTCCTGCGATGGTTCTGACTTCATAGTAGCACGGTAAAAATAAAAAGTACGAAAAGGAAAGTCATTGTCGTTAATAATAGATGCAAGAGTGAAATAAAGTAAGACTAAAATTGAGGTGAGAGTAGTAGCAATAATAATAAAAAATCAGAAACCGTTGTTTTTTAGAATACTCATCAATGCATGTGTAGGATTTATGACTGCCTGGGTGGCAACAGCTCCTTCCTCGTCACGCGTGACGTCGCAAAGATGCGTACTGGTAAAAAATAAGGCAGCAGTTTGAAAGGTAGAAACGAACAGAACAGATTCGCATGCGAAGGTAAAAAAATAAATCTTTGTATCCAAATTAAAGGTATCTTTCTACTACTACTAGCTAGCAGTAGACTACTCTACCTGGTACTTCTTCTAAGTAGTAGGTACTCTAGCTAGTCATCTATTAGTACCTGGTACTCTACAATGCGAAGCCAGTAAATATTTTAGTGGACCTAATTCCGCACTTTTTATCCTGCCAACTACTACTATTAGTAATTCCATTATCTACTAGTATTTATTATTTATTTGAACCATGTTTGCTGTTAGTCGATCTGCTTTCACCTTAGCCTCCCGGTCCGCTGTCCGTCGCAGCTATGTTCTCAGTCAACAAGTTGCCGACAAGCACACTTTGGTTTTGGTCCGACACGGAGAGTCTACCTGGAATTTGGAAAACAAATTTACCGGATGGTATGATTGCCCGTTGAGCCCCAAGGGCCATGAAGAAGTCGTTGAAGCTGGACAGCTGATCAAGAAGGAAGGCATCAAGGCAGATATCTGCTTCACGTCTGTCTTGCAACGTGCCATTCGCACCTTGTGGCATGTGTTGGAAGAGACCGAGCAAATGTATTTGCCGGTCGTCAAAGCCTGGGAATTGAACGAGCGTCATTACGGTCCGTATACAGCTTTCTCGTTTGATTTGACAATTTTTGAACCGTCGTTATATATATATATATAGAGAGAGAGAGAGCAGACATCATGAAGACAGAGATCTTACACATTTCTATTACTTTTTCTCCTCATTTATCATATTTATCTTGATTTTACATATTATATTCGGGATTGAATCAACCTCTTTTATGCTTCATCTGATGACATTCACTGTTTTATCATCATTGAAAAATAAAAATATACCAAACTAATAAAAAATTACACCCTTTTCAGGAGCTTTGCAGGGACTTGACAAGCAGCAAACTGTGGATAAATTCGGAAAGGATCAGGTTATGCAATGGCGTCGCAGTTACGACATCCCCCCTCCTCCAGTTGACAAGTCGAGTCCTCATCATCCGGCAAATGATCCTCGATACGATGGAACCGAATTTCCCGAGGAATTCACCGAATCGTTGGCAACAACGTTGGAACGTGTGGTTCCTTTCTGGAATGAATCAATTGTTCCCGAATTGAATGCCGGAAAGACTGTTTTGGTGACGGCTCACGGGAACTCCCTTCGTGCTTTGGTCAAACATTTGGATGGAATTGATGAATCCACAATTTCTGAATTGAACATCCCCACAGGAACTCCCCTTGTCTACGAATTGGACGACAATCTCAAACCCATCCCACAGCCCGGTGCCATTGCTCCTTTGCAGGGACGATACTTGGGCGATCAAGATGCCATTCGTGCTCGCATTGAGGGTGTAAAGAATCAGGTGAGAATTATCATTTTTTTGTTATCCACAAAACGTACACATGTATCATTACTTTGTATGACAAAACTCTCACTTTAATGATGCTTTCCTCCCTCCTTATAAAGACCAAATAAATAATTATCAATTTATTTCGCAAGAAGGAAGATACGAGCGGTCTATAATATCCAGATTCGAAAGATATTATATTGTTTGAACATGTACAAGTGATATTGGATAAAAAATGATAGTGTTCCCTTTTACGCCAGTACTACAATAAATTCTACAATGTTGATGTTTCTTTCTGGACTAAATTTTCCGTCATGTTGGCTACCTTGCGCCAGTTGCTTCGTCGTCTTCGTCCAGCGAATAACACGGAGAAATGTCGCCGAATGATTTGGTGGTAGCTGGTATCCAGGAACAGGTGGGCGCAGGTTCACTTCCGTGGTCCTCTAGCTGCCACCCCGTTCGAGGAATTCTGGAATCTTTGGCTTGCTGCTCCAATGGGTAGTAGCATGAATACAGTTTTTGAAAGCCATCGCCGTCGTTGCTGCCACTGAAACTTGCTTCGTCAAATTCTACAGGATTGCCCAAACGATGACCTGGATGGGCAGCAACCAAAGATAAATCCACAACATGGATCTGCTGCTTGCCTTCCCATTCGTATATCTTGTGAGACAGAATTTTGACCAGAGTATTCTGCTGGATTTGTTTGTTCATGGCCATTCTAGAAAGAGCCAAATCAAGCGTTCCTCCAATATAATGATCCCCGTCGGACAGTTGAATCTGGTTTAAAAATAGATAAAAAAAGAGAGATGATCAAGTGAGTATCAAAATAAGATTACATTGAATATCACCATCTAGATATGAAGATGCTAAACAAACCTTCCAATTGTCGACCAAGGGAGTTCTTTCATGTATACCGTGATTGGTAGGAGCTTCCAGGGCAATGACCTGAAGCACAGGCTGAAAAGGCATGGACAAATTGAGAGCCTCAGCTGCGGCGGATTGTCGCTGTGCATGGATACTAGTAATCCCTCTATGAGTTACTACTTTACTGCAAAAAATTCGAGATTCAATCGTATCCCCCTTTTGAGAGCAAGAAAGCGTGTAAACATTGAGCTGTCCACAAGACACTTCTTTTTTGGAGTACACATCGCCATTTTGAAGGCCTCGCACTTTGTAATATATTCCATTCACATCGTTATGACCGCAACCTTCCACCAATACTCTGTCTACTAATTTGGAATCTTTACCGCTGGTTCCGTCTTTGTCGGTAGCGTTCTTGCCACGACAATCAATGGTCCAAACTCGGTCTCGGGAAGCTTTCAATGCTTGCTGTTTGAAAGCTTCCATGATCAAGTCTCTGGGCAAAATACCTGCCTTTTCCACTGTAGCCAGGAGCGCATTCGGTTCAATGTAGGACAGTTGAAGGTATGCTCCACATTCCTTTGCTACACTTCGTGCTTCGTCTCGGTGACTTTCGGGGACATGGTTCAGCCATCGCTGCAGCATAGTGAAAAGAAACAACTCGCCTGCTTCAATTTCCTTGTCCTTCATGATAGCTACTACTTTATCTGACTTTAGACATTCAATTCCTCCAGTTCCCGATGACGGCAACAACGATACGTAAGGTCGGCATTGGATAATTCGCTTGGCAGAGTCAAACATAGCAGAATCTTCGTCGGCCTCGTCAAAGACGGAGCATGCCAGTAGAGGAAACTTGGAAATAAGTTTTCGCACTAGAGACTCCGTCTCCTGGACGAGACCTGGAATCTCGAAATAGTCAGCTGCTTTGTTAACTTGCACCACTGATCGCAGAAAAGAATCGGTAAAGGGACCTTGCTGCTGCCCTGGCGACACCTTGGTTTGTTGTGCAATGGTTTGGTCATCCAAATGAAAGCATTGGCCTCGGCTGCAAAACTTGACAACCAATGTCAGTACGCGGCCTGAATGCTCCAACAATTCAATCTTTTGGTCAGCTAACTTTGCTTCCCGAAAACCTCCGTACAGCATGCGCTTAAAAACCTTGCTGCGCGCTGCCAAGAGGAATCTGCAAGAAGGAACCTCTACGCCATCGTGTCCAACCAAAGTAACATCCGTCAACTCAATGTCCTGTAAGGCAACTAAGAGATCTTCCGCTACACCCAGCTGCGGTCCAATAATAGTGGAAGTCATCTTTTGCCAGTCTTCAACTTAATGTAATGAAGTCGACTTTCGAATCTTTGGAATTTTGTTGAGAGCAAAATAATGACAAAAATCCTGCGAATGCTTCTTATTTTATTTTTGCGTGTTCGATGAGGCATCACAGCAGCAAAGTGGCGGCAAAAACCTCCCGGTGCCGAAAGGGGTTTATTGGTCTTGGATGCATGACTGATAATCAGCAAAGCCATCCACTTCAGCAAGCATTGTTTGGCAAGCCAATATGGTGTATAGTTTTCAGACAGTAATTTTACTGAATAATAATGCCTGACAAAACCCCAGTTAATTAACGTTCAGACTACAGTACCAGTACTAGTAGGGCACATACACGTGTTCGTCATTTTTGGCCATCACGTCCTACCACATACAAGCAGCGCGATCCTCACTATTCACGCTGTCATATAGTACTGGCAATGGCTGCCTCTTCAGGGCAACTTCGAGACTCTCCAAGGCAATGAATTTTTTGTCTGGCTCAATGAAGATGACATCTTGCACGATTGAGGGTGATGGAGACCGTGCCTCCCACACTATAATAGGACAGTGACCAGGCTCTGCCGCCTTCGCTAGTTCCAGATGCCAGTGCTCTCTTCGCCCAATTGAACGTAGCCCATTTTCTCGCCTTCCGATTGCTCAATAACGACACATCCAAGCCAAAAATAGGCGGATCGCTTGGAGACTTTTGTTTCTACATTTCTCCGCTATCTCTGGTTGTACATGGAATGGGTTAGTAGTAGTTGATAGTCACATTATTTGTCCATATAAGCTCACTTTGTCAATTATGCGAGGGATGGTACTATTTTTAAATACGACACACATGCTATTCTGGTCACAGTCTTTCCAGTGTTCAAAATCCAGCGGGTTTTCTTTTGATTCAAACTAAAAAATACGAATAGGTTTCTGTATCCAGAGGAAAACACTTTGTGTTTTGTCTATCTGGCGGTGATAACGATGGCGGTGATGATTATTTCAGCACGCGCCCCACTATTCCTCTAATGGATATCAACTCTTTCAAAGAAAAAATCATAAGTCTAAATTATATAATCTGAAGCATACAGCTGATTCGTTACACTACAGATAGTTGGGTCTGTGCTTGCTACAGATTTGAACGAATTTTCGATTTAAATACCGTTCCATAAAAAATGGCTCCGAATGTGCATATCTACTCCTTGTTTCCTTCTTCCTTGTACAAGCACTCCATGAGTCCCTTCCTGAGTTCCTCTTTGTTCAAATTCTTACCAATAAAGACGAACTTGTTTTCGCGCTCTTCGCCAGGAGCCCATGCATCCTTGGCAGGTCCAAAATTGATTTGTTCGTGGACACCCTGGAAAACGAACTTCGTGTCACCTTGCCCGTGAAAGCTCAAAAGTCCTTTTGTTCGGTAAAGGTCGGCAGCTCGTTCCTTCAACAGGTCCACTGTGTAGTATGTATCATAATATTATCGTTATTGCATTCATTTTGTGCGAGTTGTCGATTGACCGCATCAGTGGCGGGCGAGAAAATAACATTTGGTGTTAGTTCCACTGTAAAGGAGGCAACTATGCTAACGAACATAAAAAAACAAGGGACGGAAATTAACGCGCGCAACGACGATCGACTCACTCATAAACATGTTGAACCACTGTGCATGCAAGCTTCCCTTGAATGTGATTCCCAAACTCTGAACCAGCTCGGTGTTGTGCGTACTGGTTTCGTAGGTTTCAAAGAATTCGGGATCGTATTCCAGGATAGATTCCATATTGAACGAGTTCAATCCCAATATCTTGTCCAGAGGAGCTCGACTTCGCTCTGTCTCAATGATAGTTGCAAATTTGTTGATTGTCTTGAGACGATCTTTCAGTTTCCCTTTCTCCTCGTCGCTTACCAAATCTACCTTGTTCAAGAGAATTTTATCGGCAAATGCTACTTGTTGCAAAGCTTCATTGACACTTCCATCCGGCTTTACGTCGTCCAAATGAATATTCAAGTGCTTGCAGTCTGCCAAACAAACAATACTATCAATAAAGTAGTGTTCACTGAGTTTGGAATTGGTCTGAACCGTGTACACAACGGGAGCAGGATCGGCCATGCCGGTCGTTTCCAACAAGATGGCATGAAAGTCCTTGCGACGCTTGGTTAATTGTCCCAAAGTGCGGACCAAGTCTCCACGGACAGAACAGCAGACACATCCATTGTCCATGGTGATCAAATCTTCTGGGGCGTCCATAGATTCCGCAACTAGTAATAGTCATAAGGATTGGGAAAAGAAAGGACAGCATCAATAAGTATTTGAAGTTTGAAGATGCAAGCGCAAATGAGAGAATACTGATTTTTCTTTTCAATCGGGTGATCAAGATACGCTCACACTAATCGAGTACATGAAAAAAAATCGTAACTTGAAAACTATCACCATCAATGCATCCTGAACGTACCGAGACCAGTATCAATAGAAACCTCTCCAAATTCATTTTCAAGAACGCAAATTTTCCAATCCTTTTGCTCTTTAAGAATGTAATTAACAAAGGTAGTCTTTCCGGCTCCCAAAAATCCAGTGATGACTGTGATGGGGGTAAGTCCTTCTTTATTCGTTGCCATGGTTACTTCTTGGTGTTTTTTGGCAGGGTGGTCTTGTCTGGTGGTTGCTTATTACAAAAGCTGCGGGAATACAATGAAAGCCGATAATGATAATACGTACCTGGTAATCGTAATGATTAACATTACGTAACTAGACTACTGTAATCTTCTATTTTGGTCTTGTGGATGATGACGACGGCGAGGGTTTGCAAGAATCTTTTCGAACTTTTCCCAGTTGCTTTAATTTTCGGGTTGTTTCTTGGAGTGCACTTGCCGGAGAACAGACAGACAGATTGAAAATGCCTTGTTGAGTCCCTGACTCAATCCCGTGGAAGAATGTGGCTGGTCACAAGATCAACCTTTCTTTGTTGGGATCGATCCTTGATCCTTGCTGCTGCTGATGAGTGTGTAGTGGCGATGAGAACCCATTCTTTGCCATTAGGCTAATAATAAGAGAATAATAATACTCAACCAGCCATCGACCATTACAAATCATTAATTCAAACATCCGGCGCTGACATACAATAACCATGATGTCCCTAAAACCCACTCAAAAGATCTCTACGGTAGGTTAATGTATCGCAATGTACTTGACTGTACCTCATAGCACAGTAATAGAGTGGTTGATTTCAGAATATGTCCAGCGTGCCGATGCTGCAAAGATCTCAATGATGACTGTCTATCCGATGTATCCACTCACCCGTCTTTTATTATCGTCATTCACTCCAATCGTCTACTAAAGATCGCACGTACCTGTGTCCGCTCCCTATCCACTAGTAGTGCCTCGCTTAAGGCTGGTGCCTCGGCCCCAACAACTGCCAAGAAGGAGCGCATTAAGTACTTCAAGGTCTACCGTTACGACCCCGAACACAATCAGTCACCCTATTTGAGTACATTCCCCATCAATTTGGAGGAATGTGGTCCCATGGTCCTAGATGCTCTTATTAAAATTAAGAACGAACAAGATCCTACCTTGACCTTCCGTAGATCTTGCCGCGAAGGAATTTGTGGTTCTTGTGCCATGAACATTGATGGTACCAACACTCTGGCCTGTCTGTCCTACATTGACCAGGAAAACACCTCCAAGGCGACCAAGATTTATCCCTTGCCACACATGTACGTTGTAAAGGATTTGGTTCCCGACATGGCCAACTTTTACGAACAGTACCGTTCCATTGAGCCTTGGTTGCAATCTGATCAGCCCTTTGTAGAGGGACGCGAACATTTGCAATCCATTGAAGACCGTGCCAAGCTCGATGGTATGTACGAATGTATCCTCTGTGCTTGCTGTTCGACTGCCTGCCCCAGCTACTGGTGGAGTGCCGACAAGTATTTGGGACCCGCTGTCCTTATGCAGGCCTACCGATGGATCCAGGACTCTCGAGATGGCAATACCAAAAAACGTTTGGAGGAACTGGACGATGCCTTCAAGTTGTACCGTTGCCACACCATCATGAACTGTACCAAGGTCTGTCCCAAGCACTTGAACCCAGGAAAGGCCATTGCCGAAATCAAGAAGAAGTTGGCTCACTAAGCGTAGAAGTATCCTAAAACTGTGAATAGATTTTAATGAATTTAAGTTACCTTTTATGTCTTCAAATTTATTGAGTCCACAACCAATGATAGGCAGTGTCTCGAGGATCGTTAACAAAGAGCGTTTGAAAGAAGTGAAACGTTGGCACGATGGAAAGAAGTGTTCCCAGCACCAGACTCAACCCAAACTTGCCAAACAAAGCCTCCTTGTGAAACGGATAGAGCATGGTGTAGCGGAACTTGGACCACGATTGAATGGGTGGATTTGCTGTAGCAAAAGAAAGGCTTCCAGCCAACACCAGCGGACCAATCGAAACGAGCAGTGCCGCCATGGTAGGTGACAGCTGCCAAACCGAGCCTTCGTTTGTTGGATTCGAAACATAATAGAGAACAAACAAGGGAAGCCCGACACCAGTCGCCGCCATGTACAACATTTGATCCCACGATGGCAATCCCAGTAAAGTGGATTTGGCATCGGCACGAGCTGTGATCATTGTATGACTGTCAGCTTCGTCCTCTTGGCTGATGCATTCCTTGGCAACTCCGTTATACTGTTTGGTCTGAGGTGCCATGGTTTCTCGAAAGCAACCGAACCACCGATCGAAGGGTGTTCCCGGTGTGCCATAATTGCACTCAAAGTACCGATGATGTGCAGCATGAAATTGATCGGAATGCCAATGGTCTTCCCACTGTCGTGTTTTGGTTTGATTTTATGGCACCGGACAAGAACAAAGATGTTCAGAACATAAGTGATATCATACGCACCGAACAAAAAGTACGCAATGTACTTACACCTGAATGAGCAGCACCTGGTGACAACAATAAATGAATGCCATTCCACAAGAATTGAAAGGGCGAAGCATGCCAGTAAACAGAGGGCGCAATCGAACTAAAGTAGTACAAATGTTCGGAAGGAGACATGCACAATCCAGAAAAGGGCTCGATGTCCGTATTGCGATGATGCAAGGCGTGAATGTACTTGTACAGGCACCGCAAATGGATAAATCGATGAGCAAAAAAAAAGTGCACTTCTCGAAAGAATGGGACCAGAATAATACAGGCCCAAAAGTTGGCAATATCCTTCCAGGATGCCAGAATTTCATGGTCCGCCTGGTATCCAATTCGTCCTGTTGCGTAAAGGTACACCATGATCATTTCCCAAGCCGTCCATTGCCAACATCCCAATAAACAATACCACATATTATGGAATGTTTTAGACCATCGATAGACCCGACCCTGTGCAAAAGGACGCGAGGCCCAATGAAGTCCATACAGTGCGGTATGCCAAAATCCGTAATACAGTAGCATGACAGTGGAATTCAATAGAGCTCGACGAAGGAACCAATCAATGTAGAATTCAGATGATTGTTGTTGCTGTTGGAATTCTTGAATGTTGTAAGGTGCCATCACGTAAATCAAGGCTGTAATGATGAGCCAAATTAGATTGGGACTGTACACTGTAGAATATCCGGTGATGAGTGCTTTCCAGTCGGGGGTTCCTTGGTTGACCTCCCATTCCGATGTGGTTCCTGGCGGCAACGATAGGTTTACCCAAGTCGGTGCTCGGAAAAACGAAAAGTCTACTGTGCCTCCGATTCCATCCAGCAAGCGCAGGATTCCAGCGTATTTCTTCTTTTCCTTTGGAGGTGATATCTTATTGGTGCATTCTTCTTGTTGGTCGCTTTTACCACCGCCGCCATTCACTTTGGGTGCGTAGCGTTGCTTGAGTGTCTGGCTCGGAGACATGTTGATGAATTTTGTGCTTCAATTCAATAGAGAAACTATCTACGAGTACCCTCTGCTACTACTAGCTAGTCTACTAGCTAGTAGTACTAGCGTAGTCTACTACTAGAAGCAAGGCAGGTAAGGAAGGAGAGATGTCATCATCGAAGAAGCTTTTTGTCATACATCCTTATTCCTAATTGTCCTTTTCATTCCACCCGGGAATAGGAAAATTGGAAAATCGGAAATCGAGCGGATATTATTACGTTACGAGCGACAAAAACAAGATCATCAGCATTCATAAGGAGCTCAATCACTTTCAAAAGGGGCCGCAACAAAAAGACTCGTAAGGATACAGTAGCAAGAAAGATGTGTTTTCGATTCGTTACTTTCCGATGGTATTGTCGAAACACCTCCAGAATCCATTGCTAATTAAAAATGAACCCATCAGAATCAGCAGCAAAAATCCCGGAACAGTTGCGTTGCAACAACAAGGCACGTTTGCATAATCAGAGCCAATAATGTAACGGTTACCGATACAAAGCGCGGCCACACTTCGATTTTGACAGGAAAAAGTACTGAGAAAGGCAAAAGCCTACAGTGGTGGAAACACTAAGTTTTGCGGCTCTTCTTGAGTTCAAGGAGGAGCGGTACCCAAATATACTAGCAATGGCAGATCAAGACTACAAGTTCAAAGAAGTAAATAAATCGCTTGAATGATTTTGAGATTGAAGTGGATCGCGAAAAATTAGGGTTATTGTCGAGAATACGTTGTGACTGCAGCAATGACGGCGAAAGAACCAAATTTTAGTCAGAAAAGAGTGGATTTTTTCATACATAGTATACTAAAATTCAACTTTTTATATAAATGGGCCATTGATTGTTATCTAGCTATTGTACAAGCGCTAATCGAAGGGACTTCCAGAGCGGTAAAAACAAATACGGAGTAGAACAGTAATGAGTACAGTCACCACCTTTGCCCTCGGCTTCGTAGGGATGCAATCCGTGCAGTGGTTTGGTAAAGTCGGCGTAGGGAAGCACCGTTACGTGATGCCGTTCTTGTCTTTTCTTTTGCAAGTTGGAAGAAAGGGATCCATTCGCCACATCCAAGGAGTACCCCGCCATGTGAGCTGCCCGGAATATGGCTTGTTCTCGCCATTGTGTTGTCGTATTATTACCAGTAGCAACGTATGGAACGCACTCCAGCGGTTGTTGCTTTTCACTCGTTTTCTTGTTCTTCTTCGTCTTCTTTTTGACAAAGGAATAATCTCCACCTGGGGCATCAAAATGTTGCGACGTAGTTTCTCGAACTAAAACACGTTTGGGATCGCCGTTGCTACGTTTGGTATAATTGTCCAAATCCTTGAAAAAGCTTGCCAGTGCCAGTTCCAAGTGTTGTGGACTGGGTGGATGATCAGGGCTTGTCAACGATGCTACTACTTGTTCGCGTTCTTGTGTTCCATGATAATTGGCACCCCAGTGCAATCCAAAGTTCAGTAGTAGAATATCTCCAGATGCCATGACCATTTCCTGCTGTTTGGGATCAGCAAAAGGAAGGCGATACTGATGATAAAAGTGAAATACCACAGGATTTATTGTTCCATTGTTTGTTTGATCTTGTTGCCACAAGGGCGATGTGACACGAATCGTTCGCACCAAATGCAAACAATGATTCAGACCTTGACACTGTGTCAATATAACGTTTGCATCAGTAGCGTTGTCTTGTTGTTGTTGTTGCTGTTGCCGTCGCCCTCTTCTTTTATTCTTCTTCTTATTATTATTATAATCATTCCGTCGTCCTTGTGACTGTTGATTGGGATTGTGAAATTTGCGGCTTGTTTCTTCCACGTGATATTGTCGTCGGTACAGCTCGCAAACCAGACCCTGAAAGGTTTGATGTGACACGGAATCACCCAAAATGGTCAAACGTTTATTTTGTTCACGTAAATACTCCAATAAATAACAGACATCACAACCACCTTGATTCGAATTATGCGTATTGTTATTATTGTTGTTGTATTCCATGGCAGCATTGTGTAACTCTGTCATTTGTTGTAGCACTGAAACATGGGCACACTGTTGACGAAAGGCATTGGGAACAATTCGGGCCATGCCGCTAAACGTTCCTAGGCAGCACTGGGAAGGAATACCAACCGGTGGTTCACAATGGAGAGGTGCAATATTGTGTCTCCTTTGGACCGTGCTTTGGCTTATTGTAGCAGTACTAGCTCCAGTATTTGCTGCAGCACTAGTAGCTCCATTAGCAGTACTACTAGTAGCTACCATAAGACCTTCCAACGAATCTACTTCCCATGACTGCAGTGGCAAAACAGCCCACCTGCGAGTTAATCAGCCTTCATGGACTGTACTTAGAAGAACAAGGAACACGATCTGCAGCAGGTTCTGTATTTAGAAGAGGCAATGGCAGTTTGAGCGAGCCACTCGCCAATGGACTTATG